>UMLJ01053319.1_pt1 | contig 18814 bp, 19 predicted proteins | sample 1966521 | NCBI WGS metagenome assembly UMLJ01 (sample SAMEA4836199, study PRJEB28245) | human gut metagenome | biome: gut microbiome; material: fecal sample | place: Denmark | collected 2008
TGCCGATTGACTCATAATGACGGAATTAAACGACTGTCCCTAAGGTAGATATCTCTATGGAATTTATAGCGCGTCAATTGGTTAAATAGTATATTGTGGAATTGCGAATTCTGTGACCTTATTTGTGTTTGGTTACCAGCTATTTAACAGCCTGTTGTGGAGTGCAATTCACAACTTGAGTAAAATATATTGGGCTACGTATATATCCTATGGAATTAGGCTATAAGACTACGAATCCATTTTAAACTGCGGCTTAGCTAAAGTTTTTTTATTTAACACCTAATAGATGACGAATTCAGTTATTTAGCGAACGTCCTAATAAATTCGATCTGGCGTTTGGTTTCGGGTGCATTCATGATTTTCGAGCGGGGTGACAGAGCGTACTGCTGTCGCATTTTATCAAGGGCCTCTTCGAATGACAGATGTTCGAAATAAATGTAGTAACAAGCCACAATGGTCCCCGTTCGTCCAACACCTCCATGACAATGGATGTAGAGTTTGGCCCGGGGATGCTCCTGTAGCAGTTGCTCCACCCTCCGGAACAGTCCGATTACCGAGTCAACGCTTGCCGGAACATCACAGTTCCGAATCGGAAACGATATCCGTTTCACTCCGGATGGTAAAAACGACTCATAGGCCGGAGCCTCATACGATTGGGTCAGATCCAGAAAAAACGTAATTCCGAATTTCAGCAGGGCCGGTATATTCCCCCTGGCGGATCTTTTGTAAATGTCGAACAATGGATGCTCTCCGGCAAACACATTTCGGCTTACCGGATAGGATCCGTCGATCGGTTTGTCCACCTCTTTCATTTTCATCGTCCTTCAGTAGAACAGAAACAGATTAATGCATGAAAACAGAGAGTCGGATCTGGCTGTCGCCGGGCATGTTGTCCGAATAACAGAAGTAACACCCCATGTCCGGGACCTTGTTCCGGACACACGCCCCAATATTCCAGACCTCTGTCTGAATACGTTCGGCCGGGCTCTCATTCTCCTCTGGCATTGCTACCTGGACGATGCAGGACTTGAAATGCGCATCCGGACCTTCGAGTGCGGCAGTCAGTCTTTCGCGGAGATTGTCAATATCGGAGCTGTCATTATATGTAGTTTGTAGCACCTTAACTTCACCCCCGGTTGCAAACAGTAATGTAGCAATATCTTTGAGACTCAAATTCCCGGACCGATTACGCTCCAGCAGCAGACAGAGCGCGCGCAACAGGCCAGGTATTGTCTCACAATCCGCCGCCCGGATGGATGGGAACTCATCGACAACAACCGGCGAGAGCAGAATGAGGCCGGAAGTATATCTTTTGTAATTAGAAACCTGCCGTACGAAATCATCGGTCACATTCCGGGCGGCGGTCACAACAAGGATGTGCAACTGATTCCCGAACATCTCTTCCATAGTATTGACGGACCATGACATATCTGCAATAGGTACGATTTCGCATAAGGAGGCGATTGTACTGTTCCGGCTTAATGCCTCGATGATACTGCTGGTGTCGCATACAACCTTTATCATCTTATGGTTGATGCTCTCTAAATTGAAAGAGTTCATAGGAACATAATATGAATCAATAAAACGGGACGGGACTTCACGGACAAGCCATATGTTCCTTGCCGGGTTATAAAACTTGTATCCTTCATGAAACATTTTAAGCGCCTTAACTTGTATCGCTATGGGGGCTCCATGGCGGGCGCCTGTTTCCAATGCTGTATCCTGATCGCTTGTGAGGTGTACGTAATTCCTTGACCGGGATATCAATCCGACTTCCGCCATGGATGCGTCGGCATTCATCGAGGTCCCATGATAGAGGATTTCCGGAGGAGTACAACGCACATAGTTCATCTCTACCGGGACGGAATGTCCATACAATGCCCGAATTTTTGTTTTGTCTTCATTGAATTCAAACCGGCCTTTGGAGTCGTTGGCCACCAAATCGCAAAGTTGGTCAAACGAAAACCCTTTTTCATGCACAAGATTCCCAACGGAGCGCCAACCGCCGGTTTCGAATGCATATGTTTTATCGTGTCGGAGCAGGTACGCCAGGTCGTGCGAATTCATCGCTCTCTTACTGCTGTTTTTCATCGCTCTGATCCTTCTTTTTTCGTTTGTTCGCTTCTAATTCTTCTATCCCTTCTTTCACCATCGGAATATATAATTGGGAACCATATCTTCTACAGAATGGTTCTAAAATCTGTATTATAGGTAGATAAACGAATATGACACTTACCAGATTTGCTGCATAGGATGCCGGATAAATATTCATTGCGGCTGAAAAAATATATCCGCTGGTTATGTCATAGGCAATCAATCCAAGCCCCAGTGATGTTATGGAAATGGCTGATACCCACAATATCAACTTTACGGTGATGATATTTCGGTACTTGTATGCGCTATCCAACATCATACTTATAACCGTAAAGATTGCAATTACCACAGGAATTAACGCCCATATCAGACCTTTCGAAACCAGCAATATATAACCGCCTAACATCAATACCAACGGAGTCAGCGACAGTATCATATACTCCAGGTCCTCTTTTATAGCCTTCAAGGATTTGGAGTTGGTTATGATATTCAGCAGACCTGAAGGTATTTTTGCGGTAATCCATATAAGCAAGATTAACAAGACGAAGACAAATTCAGACGCCAGATGTTGACGCTGCTCATTGTAAAAGTATTCATATATGTCAGCAAAATACCTGGTTGCATATAATGTAATAAAGACTCCGTAGACACAGATATTATTCACCAATCCACTCCATAAACTGTTTGATCTCTCAACATTATCACTCTTTCTGATTGAGATAATATTTTCAACTATGGAAAATATGGCAGAGAAGGCCAGACAGCCCAATACAATCCAATATGCTACAATCTCATTCATGGTTCTGTCAAATTATTTTCTTGATTTCCAATATAATTGCGGTAATGTTATCTTTTCCACCGGCAAGATTGGCTCGATGCATCAACAATTCAACCTTTTGTTGCAGGTCGCTCTCTTGTGCCAAAACTTCCATGATCTCAGCCGAAGCAACCATATCATATAATCCATCAGAGCACATCAGATATTGTGCATCGTTTTCAATCGGGAAGCTCAAATTCATCATGTAGTTTGTATTCCAATCGAGTCGTGCATTGCCGATAAACCGCGTGATAATGTTGCGCCGGGGATGAGACTTGGCCTCTTCTTCCGACAGAATTCCGGCATCCTCCTGAAGTCCTACCAGGGACTGGTCACGTGAGAGTTTGGTCAGCACTCCGCCCTTATATTTGTATAAACGTGTATCTCCGACATGACACATATGTGCCTGGTGTTGCTCCATGTCAAACAAAACGGCGGTCAATACACAACCCATACTGCTTAGCCGGGGATTCGACTGTTGTGAAACGACTGCATTATTGGCATAGATAACCGCCTGTCTTAAAACATCTCCTCCATAGTCCTTTCCCGGAGTATTTTTCAGATAGTCAGAGATGCTTTTACAGGCAAGATAGGAAGCAATTTCCCCACCTTCATATCCGCCAATCCCATCCGCGACGACAGCGATGACATACTGGCCCCTTCGCTCAAGAAGATATGCATCCTCATTATTTTCTCTGCAACGGCCCTGATTGGTCCGTCCGTAATATGACAACTGATCCATGGTGAATTAGTTTCTGCGGTTTGATCCTGACAACGATAAACAACAGATTGGCTGCAAGAGTTGAGGAGAAGTTGAACTCGGAGAAGGAAGGGTATTTTCACTTCCTTCAAACTAAGGTATTCCCTTCAACGCCATCTACAATAGTACAAACATTCCAAAACTCGGTGTTGGGTCTTCAAACAACAGTTGAACGATTGAGTACCGACCTGGCCAAAACATTCTCTGGTATTACTCGCGATTTTGGTCAAAATCTCCGTGAAAGTCTTGGTCAGATTGCTGCTACGGTAGTCGCACTACAAGACTCTGCCGCGGCATTTCGTGATTCGATGTCGACCCAGCGTGAGATAGTGGAGAAGATGGTTAGCAATAAATTTATCGCGGCTCTTAAACAAATCGACAATACCGTCGACAAGTGTGCCCAAGTCGGTGCTAATCTTGATAAATCTAATGATCGGATTACCGAAACAATTGATCTTCAGGACAAGGTAGCAGAAACGCAGCGAGCTATTGTTACTACTCAGAGTTCTATTGACTCTATGTTAGTGCAGCTGCGTAATGATATAGAGGAGTACCAGAAGGACTTCAAGAACAGAAGAGAGACTGAGGCGGCAGAGAGTCAAGAACGGTTCCGACGAGATCTTGAAAATACAAGCCGATTGTTTAAGGATGTTGAGGAGGTCCTCAACAGATTCAAGACCTTCGAAGAGCATGTCAATAGGTTTGCTGAAGCAGAGGTTGGTATGAATACTGGTGTATTGGAGCGAATTGATGCTCAGATTAAACGTATAGAGAGTGTTCGCACCAATGTCGATGCTTATTTGAACACCAACAGCGAGGAGTTGCATTCGTACCTCGATGCTAACAAGGAATTGATATACCGAGAGGTAGATAAGTTCAAGAAGGATTGGGGAGAGTTCTTCTTCAAGATGAATCCCGATAATATGGTTAAGCCGGAGAGTTTCCTTGAAAAATTGAGCTCGCTTGATGAAAAGCTTTCTGCTTTAGAGCAGAGGTTGGAAACAATCACATCGCTTATACCACCTCAAAGTAACCACTCCGAGATGCTTTTGCATTTGGAATCCCTTCAAAGAAGTCTTGAAAAACGAGGTTTCCCTGCGTCTTCACCTGCGTCTCATTCGTATGAGATAACACAACCACCCGTTCCTCGTCATATAGCTCCTGGTAAGCATTCGCATTCAGTTCAGCCAGCTGATGTTCGGCAGAAAGAACATGTTGTAAATCAAAACGGAGACTCGACAGTGAAACCGGAGGAAGAGCACAAAGAGGCACCCCGTAAGGTTGGCTTATTAAGACGTTTATTCGGGAGGTAAGTATGGCTAAGAAAAATAATAAAGAGTTCTTTTGGCCAAGCTATGTTGACTTGATGACGAACCTATTCGCTGTCATGCTGGTGCTTTTTGTCGTATCATTCTTTATGTTTAAAGCGAAAATGAATGAGTTGGCAGCTAAAGCTGATGAGTTAAAACGAATTCAAGATATGACCTCTGCGATACAAAGCCTGAATAACAACCCTTATTTTATATATAGTCCAGAGTATCAAAAACATATACTTAATAAGGACGCTATTGAGATAAAATATAAGCGAGGGGAGCATAAAATTCCGGAAGGCTTGCAAGATAAGTCTACCGTAAGTGGTATATGGAGTGTTGGAGCAAGCATCATTGAGACCATTTATAATTTGGAGAAGATGTATGTAGGTAACGCTGAAGGTAGCTCTAAAATTAAGTTTTTGGTAGTTATTGAAGGACAAGCATCGGCGGATCATTATCATGTAGATGATTACTATAATAACGATGTCCTTAGCTATAACCGAGCATTGTTCCTGAAGAAGTTTTGGTTGAATGAAACTAATCCGGTTAATTATAATGGTTTCCAGTTTAAGGATCTGCCGTGTGAGTTAATAGTATCAGGTAGCGGCGAGGGCGGTTATCCTCGTGAGGTAGATATCTTGCCGGATGGTACATGTAACACGGCAAACCAACGATTCTTGGTGCATATAGTACCGGTGATAGATTGGAATTTGCCTAAAGCACAGTGAAAAACGAGAGCCCAGAAAGCTCTCGTTTCTTATTTGAGTTCTATGTCGATTTGATGACTCATGCATGAGACCGAAATGTATATAACCCCATTTCGGTCTCTTTTGACTTTAAGATTTACAGGTGTCCCGATAGGTATGTCTGTATTTATGGGCATGCGGATATTGTGAGTAATACGTTTACTTTTTATAGAATACAGGTCTACAATCTCAGCATTTGAGTCATATTCTCGAACGTCAAGATCAATCTCCTTTTGATTTGCTCTATTAGTGACGAATATTCCCTTAATCTCTTTGGTTATCTCAATATCGTCATTCATCTTAATGATGTTATAAATGACCATGCACTTGCCGTCGCGTGCCACAATACCATACGATCTGCCTCCGATCTCATGAATGTGAACCCAAGGGGCGTTACCTTCTTTTTGTGTTTCGATGTTTCGAGCTGTTTCTATCCTATCCTCCGGTATGTGTGGTGTGGAGAGAATACTTGTTGAGGGTGTTTCCGGTAGCGTTACGGGGATTACATCAGAAGTGTCGTCATTCTCTGAGCACTTTGTTTCACGAACAGTATTAGCCCAACTTCTATCTCGCATGTTGGCATATAGTGCAGCTCCTTTAGCAATAGCCAATCCCGGTTCTTGTCGGTGGATATTTCTTACTTTGAATCGGTTACGGATGGCCGTCTCTACTTGAGACATATATGAAGCTCCACCAACCATAATGATCTCGTCAATCTCATGCTCGATATTATTTATTGGAATATTGGCTTCTTCTATGGCCTCTATCATTTTGTTGATAGTTTTGGATATTAGATGACTCGTATTGTTGAAGAACTGATCTCTGAAAATTTTAATGGTACGAGTCTCTCCAAAGGTAAACGTGAAATCATAATCTTCGGGACACTGCTCGTCGCATAGGTTGATCTTGACCTCTTCGGCAAGAGCTAACATGGCTTGCCCTTCATTTGATTGTAAGAATTGTTGAAAAGTCTCATTATTACGCAGGATGTCCCTAGCCACTGGAAGCTTGTTTTCATTGGCTAAGGAGGCAATAGCCATGCGAACTATCTCTGCATCCCAATCGATACCTCCGCAGTGCAGATCTCCGCATTTTGACAGAATCTGAAGCTCGTTGCTTTTGATCCGCATGATATTTACGTCAAATGTACCGCCCCCCAAATCGTAGACAATGAAGGTTTTATTGTCCTCGCGTTGGAGACCGAAGTTTATGGCAGCTGCCGTGGGTTCATGAACAAGACCGATAAGTTTGAGGCCTGCAATTTCCACAGCCTTTATGGTTCGCTTTCTCTCTAGATCGCCATATTTGGCGGGGATGCTGACTACCACATCGTATACGGGAGGTAATCCTTGTTCCTCTCGTTTTTTATTTGCTCGCTTCACGATGTCGTGTAGTATATCGGATAGAACTATCTCAGGTGTTATTTTGCTGCCGTCAATGATTCTCTCATAAGTTTCGTTCCCTATCTCGCGTTTTATGTGTTGTATGCATCGCTCGGGATTCATTGCGAGCATATTACGCGCCAATTGACCAACGATAGGCTCCTTATCTTTGGGGTAATATACTACGGATGGTATCGCAAATGATTCCTGACGACCAATCTGAAAGACTATCGGGATATTATCTTGAACTATTGTACTGATTAGGGAGTTGGTCGTGCCGAGGTCTATTCCGTAAAAGTTTTTCATAATTCCTTGTAGACGTAGATGATTACCTGCTCTTCTCGTAAAACTGTGGATATTTTATGAGGTGTTTCGGGATTGTATACTACTTTGGGAATAAATGGAATGGTCCAAATATATCCCGAACGAACACTTTCGACTATAGTTTCGTCGAGAGCCTTGTCGTTAGTTGGAATGGTTCCTACTGCCTCATGTATTTCAGGGTTGAACTTAGTGCCTTGCTCCGAACGAAGCCGGTCGGTGTTGTAATTATGCAAAATGCTAACAACGGCCTCTCTTTCGTGTTTTATCAATGTGGCAGTAGCGGTGTCAATTCCACATCGTTTCTCAAGAAGCTCCAAACGATCGGCAACACGTATTATATCGCGCAGCAGGGGAGAGAGTATTTTGTGATAAAGATCTGTTTCGTATTTTTGTATTCTAAGTGCATAACTTTTGATCAACTCATCGACGTTAAGTGAGGCATCGGATTGAGTGGTTTGTAGCGTAGGTGTTGTCAGACTATCATGTAGCGTTGTGATATGATTGTCGATGTGCTCCATGCTTTGAAGCAGTTGGTTTTGACAATTTGATAACATCGTACGTTCCACGACAATATTTTGGTTTTGCTGCTTGAGTTGTCGATGCAGTTGATTGATAAGTCCTTCCAAAGATTCTAATCGATGAAGTAATTGCAGTAGCTCTTCATTATTTGTCTTTTTTTTTCGAAAAAATAACATGCCTAGGGTCTTAATAGAATAAATTGATATTCTCCAATTTCAATTACATCGGGCGGCATCACGGGACATGACTTGCCAAGAGGCCTACCATTGATAAGCATAGGCTTCGTGCTATTGTTTAGAAGGGTTAGTCTGTACCTTTTTTCTGTTGTCTGCTCGCAGGTGATAATAAACTGAGTGGCATCCATCTCCGGAGAGATGCAATAGTGAAATGTGCAGTTCGCTTCTTGGGCTGCAACATAACTTCCGAACGAGGTTCTACCCTCCTCTATTGGAAGCAATTGATAGGTTTTGTTAATATCTACCTGCATCAAGAAGAATGGAACCTGACTCTTCTTGGTATTGGCTTGATTCAATCTGTCTTGAAGCTCATTGATTGTTTTGTTGAGTTCTGCTACTTGTTGCTGGAGCTCGCTGTTTTCGCTCTCTAATTTAATCTGTTGAGCCATCTGATTTTTGATAGAATCATACCTATTCTTGGCTATTTGAATGCGTTCATTCTCCAATTGCTGGAGTTGTGTCGGTAGTGGACTTAGCCTGAGCTTGACCTCGAAGCCGCATCTGGCGCAGATGGAACTGTTGTCTATCTCTATCGTGTTATCACACACGGGGCATTTAATCTCCATTGTGTATAGGTTTTAATCTTTTACGATTGATATTAAGTAAATGCATTTTGCATTATATAAATCAATCTACTCTACTGTTGGAATATGGTCAATCAATGTTGAAGGTATATCCATGAAGTCCAACTCAGTGATTACCGTTGAGGTATTATCTTCAGAGATTCTTATGGCCTGGTTTATGATCACTTTGTCAACTAAGTTTCGCACCCATCGACCATTTGAGAAATTATTAGGTTTGTGGTTTTCATCTGTTATATATTCGGTGATGGCCTTGAGCATCTTTTTCCCTCCTGTTGATAAGGTGTATGTATCTCCGATTAACTTCATGAATATCTGCTGGAGTTCTACGGCGTTATAATCCGGGAATTTGATCTCAGACTGGAAACGGCTTGATAGACCAGAGTTCGATTGAATGAATGTCTCCATCTCCTTGGGATAGCCTGCAACAATTACAACCAAACGATTCCGGTCATCCTCCATTCTTTTTAAAAGAGTGTCAATAGCCTCTTGTCCAAAGTCTTTTTCACCACCTCGTGCCAAAGTGTATGCCTCGTCGATAAAAAGTACTCCATCTAAGGCCGCGTCTATAACTCGGTTGGTTTTTATAGCTGTTTGACCCACATACTCTGCAACTAATCCAGCTCGGTCGGTTTCAATAACATGTCCGCGTTTCAGAATGCCAAATTCTTTCAATATATCTCCGATTATACGGGCTACTGTTGTTTTTCCGGTACCGGGATTACCTACGAAGATTAAGTGATAGGACCCAATGCGGCCTCTTGACCTCTTGTATCTCTCAATCTGATCTTTTACATCTTTTAGCCCGATCAAGGATTCCAACTCTTCAATACTGCTTTTTCTCATACGTAGATTGTATTTATAATCTGAGCTTTCCATTTCCGTAAGTCGATTGAATGCTGCATATTCGAAAGACTCAACGTTGTTAAAGTCTTTGCGAAGTTTACTCATATTTCTTCCGATAAACATTATTTGTTCCAAGATATCATTGAGATTAATCCAGTCAACCTTCTTTGACAAGTTCTGAGGAACATATCTCACCATCTTGAATAATTTGTGTATCTCGCCTATGGTCGGAGGCGGAACTACAAATACATTATCCCTATTGAGTATTATTTTGTTCAAGTCTACGGGATCTCGGCAAATAAATCGGCTTCTGAATGTATTGTGCGACACGAAGATACTATCTCCAGAGTCATTTATGTCGTCGAACAGGAAAGCTACATTTCGAGCATATTGAGACGTATTCAGCGCAATGAATAACTTTGAATGGTGACCACCTTCGGATGCGTGTTCGTTTGATATACGCTCGAGTTGCCTTGTGAAAAGATCACATTGTGTTTCGTCGAACTCATGCGTACTGGCTCCGAATATTATGGCACAATCATTATGTCTGGTGAGGTTTGCGATGATTTTACTCCGGTTTGAGTCTCTGTTTCCGACAGCATTGCAGCACCATATGCCACTTCTGAGTGTAATGTTGTTCTCCAGCGAATGAAGGTCTATATTACTGTTCGGACGTTCGTCAAATTGTGAGGTTTGCTTTTTTATGCGAGACTTACCTGATCGAGCCCCCTTGAATCCTGTCGATGATGAGGATTCCTTTCTCGTGACTGCATTGATCTGTTCTGGGGCCTTGAGAAAGAGCTCTAAATCAACTTTTGCATAAGAGTAGAATCCCTCGGCGGTGTTATAAAACACGACTATTCGGAATCCTTGTCTTTTTAGATAAAGATACAGCTCTTTTTCAAAGGTTAGAAAACATCCTTTTTCATCCAGATATATCTCGTCTGCATGATACATTATGGCTGAAATAAGCCCTCTTTCTTGCGCATTCAAGGTTGAGAAGCGAAATTCAAGAGTTTGATTATTAGTCATAATTTATTAAGTCTATGCATTCCTTGTCTGTATATTATGGCGGGCTCTTACTTGAGCACTAACTCTGGGTTGAGCGGGATTGAACTCTTCCAGCGTTTCGGGATGGCATCCCTCCTTACTGATGACGTGTATACCATATTCACGAAGTTCTCGCTCAATATCGTTATTAATGCCATCCATGACTTTTTGGTCGCAATATGTTGCTGTGTCAATTCGGAAATAGATTTCGTTATCTCCGTTGTTTGTCCCAGGGTTAATGAGTACTTCGATTTGAGCCCCGTCGGTATGTCGTTGCAAGCGTACGATGTAGCACTCACGGGGATCATTCAGGTCAAATCCGCATCCGATCACTCGAGTATATCCGTACTGTTCAGAGAGGAGTTGCGTTATAACTTGTGCCATCTCCTCTCGTGTCTCCGATAGATTACTCTTTTCTATGGCATCCTGCACAAGGTGCAATTGTATTTTGTCAATCTCGTTCAGTCGTTTTAAAGCTGAGCGTAACTCCTCAATTCCAAAATCGGGATCGTAACGCTTAGCCTCTATCTCTGATTTGATTTGGTCAACCTCATCCTCCAATAACTTGAACTTATTGTCTGTCCAATAGTCTAAATCAACAAGCTCGGTAGCTTCATCGCCATATCGGACATTGTTCCGTGCGCTATGCATTTTATTTTTTATCTGAGCAGCCAAACCCTGTGCTTCCAACTGCTCGAGTTCGTATTGTTGTTTACGGGTAGATACCATGGCATCCAGAGCGTATATATTTCCGATCATTCGTAACGCAACTTGTTGAAGCGATACATCACTCTGTTCCATGCGATCTACAGCTTTCAGTTGCGCCGCTAATTCATCTATTTTGTCTTTGCCAAATTTCTGATAATCTGGGTTTGATATACTAATCTGGAGATCAAATTTAACCTGACTCATAATTGTTGCAGCCGAAAGTTGAGTTTTTCTGGTCTCCTCAATTATGCGGTTAATGTCGGCTCCTAAAGCCTTCGTCTGTTGCATGAGGGATTGGATCCTGGCTGCATCCTTTTGAATGCGTCCCTCATGTTGAACAAATGAATTCCGAGAATCTTTTTCAATCTTCTCGAGTTGATTCAGAATATTACGACGGCTTGCGCTGGCTTGCTCTGCAAGGCTTCGATTGTTTTGAATCATCTGGTTCGCCATTCTTGCAATCTCGTTGCGTGCGGCACGTTCGGAACCATTGCATTCCTCCAATCTGATTAATTCCTTCATGTTTGCTTCATAAGTCTGTCTATCAAGCCTAGTGTGATTTGAGCTCATATAGGTTGCTTTATTTAATTTAATTTATTTAATGCTATTAAGCTAATCCGAATCTTTCCTTCACAGAGTCAGGTATCTCTATTTTGGATTGATCTCGATGGAAGGTCAGTTCGGAATCTACGTGGTCTATTTCTTCTTTAAGATCGAGTGTTGCATTGGGTATTTGAGCTGAGAAGTCTCGAAGAAACGCCTTCATCAATCGTCCATCAGTGTACGTGCCAATGTTGATTCTATATGTATATGATATGACATCTTCATGGCGTGAGAAGAATAGTTCCAGTAGAGAATCATTGTCGTAATTGCGGGCCTGAACAACATATATACCTCTAGGATCATCGTTCTCAAACCCTCGGTTGACAATAACGTACCAAAAATTTTGAGCTAATGTTTGGCACGCCAATTCTGCCATCCATTCTACCATCTCTGACATGTCGCTCAATTTATATGCCTCCTCAACGAGTTGATCCGTAGTCTTGTCCAGCCTGTTTAAGGTGGCTAGGTCCTCTTTAATTTCAGGAATTAGGTAATTGTCTGCCATTCGATCACGTTCGAGGTGGCAGTGCATATGCTCAACAGATTGCTCCAATTTGTCAAATCGACCTCCTGTCCAAAAATCCAAATCAACCTTGTTCTGTCGTTCGTCGTCAAAAAATAGTTCGTTTCGGAAAGTCTTAATTACCGCCTCCAGTTTATTCAAGCAATCCAAAGCTTTGAGATATTCGACCTCAAATTTCCCTTTTTCACGTGCGACCTGAATCTTCAGCATCTCTATATCGCCCAAAATTTGTATGGCCAAACCCGATATTGTATCGTCGGCTATGTCATCTTTTTTCATCGTAGAGAATTGATGACGGATTCGATCAAGTTCAGGTGTTTTAAATTTTATGAAATATGGGTCGTTACAGATGGCGTTGAATTCATCAACAGCCTCCGCATAGTATTTATGTGCAAGCTCTTTGTGCTGCAATCTTAACTTATTCTCTTGGGCGATCTGCTCCTGAATGCGATCTAAATCTTCATTGGCTTGTTTCAGACTCTCCTCAAGATGATTTATTTGATTTGAATAGCGTAAATATTGCCTTTCCGTTTCTTGTATGATTCGTTTGCGTTCTTGTTCTATCGATCGTTCGGTATTGCGAATGTATTGCTTCATTCGTTTGTTATCCTCTATCAATCGATGTATTTGATTCTCAAACATATTTACAACATCGCGTGATGCTACCGATTGGCGTTTTAGTTCGCTAATACGGTTTATCATAGCTCTGTATTCCTCATCCCCCATCCATATGATGTCCCCGCAATCAATATTGTTACGGGTGTATCTTCGGGTGTTTACAGACATGGCTCTTTATTTTTTATGGTTGTAACGCCCGGGGGCAATACCAATGGTAAGGGTCTCCAGGTCATTTATCAAATAAATCTCACGTTTCCGCTCCCCCTTCTCAATTATTGAGGTATACTCTTTGAGAGCATCGCTGAGATAGATGAATCGTTGGTTCGTCGATCCTCGAAGGCCTATTCCGTCATTGAAATCTCGCAAGTATTCGCCGTCTATCAGAAGATCTACATATTTCAAAACATTTTCTGCCCCTTGGGGTAATCGGTCGAATGAATATCCCGTAAAAAGAATTACATTTAACTCTGGTCGAATCAATTTTACTTTTTGCAAGAGCAGCCCCAAAGCCTCTGCTTGTAGAATGGGCTCACCTCCCGATATGGTGATCCCGTCAATACCTTTTGTTGCAACTATATCTTGTGCCAGCTCATCTACGTCGCGATATGTCTCCGGTGTATGCCTTTGAAGTTCCGGTGAAGTACATCCCGGACAGTGGTTATTGCAGCCGCGTACCCATATTGCATATCTTTTCCCGGGTCCTAGGGCCTGTGTGCATGGGTATGTATATCCTATGTTAATTTTATTCATTTACTGCATCAGAAAGGGTTGAGAATGCTTGTGATTTGGTTCTCTCATTTTGCTGTGCAATTATTCGATCCATCTCGTCCAGTTTTGTACGGATTTCCTCTCCGAGAGATGATAACATATCGTGCTCTACAGATTCTGCAAATAGGCTTTTACGTACTTGTTCCGACCATTTATAGTGTTCTTGATTCTCGATCAGCAAGTTGGCGGCTTGGGCCTGGATGGCTTTTATTTCATTTCGTGAGTCTTCCAGAAAATCGGTAAAATCAATCTCTGCGGCAGTGTCCAGGCACGATTGAGCGAGAATAATGAGTTCGTAATATGCTTTGAGTCGGTTTTTATCCTCTTTCTTCTGACTGAGTACCTCGAGAAAAGCCGTTCTCTTTATCTGAAGAGGCTTATCGTCACCTAATAATTTTTTAAGCAGGGTATGCATATCTTGGTGTTTAATTATTCATCATTGTCACTTTTACTCCACCTTTACTGTTTCGCGCAATCATAAAAGTATTGCCGAAACAATCGCCATCAAAGCGAATACTGTAAACTGATACTCGATGCCGATGCTGTGCATATACTAATACGAAATCTTCTATAGCCTCCGGCAATAGTCGAATGGTTGAATCATCCGTCGAGTCCATGAATATCTCGACGAAATATGTTTTGTGCCAACATGGCTGAATTGAGGTCTCTCCGTAAAACAATCTCCATGATGGCAGCTCTGCAGGCATGACTGATACACACTCGCTGTTAGGAATATTATAGCGGTATATTGACTTGACGCCTTTCTCAAGTAAAAGATATTGTATAGGCTTGTGTGTTAATCTGCAGTCGTCAATAACAACAATGTCGCCCTGCTGGAATCCCAATGTCGAGACTATTGATTGTAGTTGAGCTAAGTATTCTCCATTTGTCATGCTTGCGCCTTCGCCTATGGCTAGCTTGTCATAAAACCTGTCGTAAGTTATTTCACCGTTTTGCTCGAAAAAACATAAATCCATCCATTTGCTATAGTTGGATATGTTTGTCTCCTCTATGAGTCTTAGCAATGGTGAAATATCATGTGTAATTGACTCTGTGACATGAATACCGATGCTGGTTTTGCGTATTTTGTGTATGACAACGGTATTTTCTTTGATTTCATTCGGCTCGATGAAAAAATTATTGCAACCGATCTGTAACCAATTATTTATCGATGCTAGTTTAACTTCGAGCGGATGGGTTGGTCGAGGGCCTTGACCATTCCATTGCCTTAATGAACTTAAGTAGTCACTATTTAAGTTTAAGTATGTTGTCATATGGCGTATTGTTCTAGGTTTATAAACAAAGATAATATTTCCTTTTGAAAAATCCATGGGGGGAAGCCCATGTCTTACAGCAAATTCAACTCTAAGATCTGTTCCCAGTAGCCTTTTCTCGTAATGATTGGCAATGGTAATTTGTATTCTTTTGAGCCGAAGTCTAAGCTTCTTTAGGTATCGAAGAAAATCGGCCTCGCTTTGAGGGGCTTTTATATCCTTTCCGCCTTCCTAGCTAATACGGAAACACCTTTTTCGTAACTGTAGAAATTTTAATGGTAAATGATTTGTTTTACATTTTTTTATTGACTACGTGATATAGTTATATTGTGCTCACCGAAACTTGTCCTGAAAAAACTTTACAGCTTACACAAGGCGTCCTGACAGGATCTTGCAGTTTTTGACATAGACCTGAAATAGCTTGACAGTCGGGATGAAAATAGTATTAGACTGACCAGGCTTGACAAATAGGTCTTTCCAAAAGTACGACATATTCTTGACATGGAAAAATAAATGAACCGTTTCTGGCTTGACATATCTAATCAGATCCCGGACCATTGCCTGCTATTCCTTGACTTTCCGCCCCCGCAGGCAATGGAACGAACACCTCCTTCCCCTTGCTTTGAGACGGGTAGTTTTTCCACTTGCGTTGGGTCGCGATTCCCCTGCGATGCACCAGATCCGGCGTCAGAAAACTGAGGCTCTGATGAGGCCTTAGGCTGTTGTACAGACCGATGATCTGCTCGACATACGCCTGGGCCTCGGACCAGTTTCGCAGAGGACGTTTATCCAGCCATTCGGTTTTTAAGATGCCGTTGACCCGTTCAGCCAGGGCATTTTCCAGAGGGTCGCCGCTTTCCGTCATGCTGATCAGAATATTGCGTTTGTTCAGTTCCTTGATATAAGCCTGGTGGCAATATTGGACACCGCGGTCCGAGTGATGGATCAACGAGTGCCCCTCGGGTAAGGTGCGCAGCGCCATCTGCAAGGCTCGGAGAGCTCCGGCCGACGAAAGGTCGCGGGAAAGATCCCATCCTACGATCTTGCGCGAGCAGGCATCGGTAATCAACGCCAGATACACAAATCCATAGCCAACACCTATGTAGGTGATATCGCTGACCCATAGCCGATTGGGCGCAGAAGGCGTGTAATCCCGAATCAGATTGGGGTATTTGTGGAATCTGTGGCGCGAGAAGGTGGTCTTGCGCTTGCTGCGCAGCCGATGAACCAGCATCCGGTTCTCGGCCAGCAAAGCGGCAAAGGCATCGCGACCGATGGAGATTCCCATCGCCTCGAATTTGGGACGCAGGTAGATCCGCAGTTTGTTAGCCCCCATGCGGGGAAAATCGACGCGGGCCGCACGAGCCAGCGTCAGGATGATATCTGACTCCAGCATCTTGGTTTGCTTGTATTTCAATCGTTCGTAGTATGCCTGACGGGTATAGCCAAACAGTCCGCAAAGTGCATGCAGTCCATACTGTGGATGATGCTCCTTGACTACTTGGACTGTTTGGCTCCAGATTTTTTTCGGATCGAGATCTTTAAGTCGGATTCCGCCAGATCGATCATCGTTTCCAGAACGGCGCTGCGCATCTGCTCCTGTTTGAGTTGGGCCTCGAGTTCCAGAATGCGCTGGGCCATCTGCTCGGGGGTGAGGTCGGGCTTGTTCATGGTCGGGCTGAGGTTGGATACCGCATTAAAGGTGGCACTTTCCTAACGAATGGACAACTCTCCCAGAAATTCATGTCGATAAAGCCGGGACCAGCGGCTGACACTGGCGGCACAGGTATTGAATTCCTTGCCGATCTCAACATGGGATTTGTTACTCGTGTAGTAGGCCTTGGCGACCATGCGTCGGAAGGCCGGTGTGTAGACTTTTTGCTCTATCATAGCTTAACTCTTTTATGTAGCTCCTTTTTTGTAAAGCTATTTCAGGACAAGATAATCCCAAAATCTCATTTTCTATTTGTCTTTGCTCTCGGTTTTCTCTATCTTTGACTTTGTCTTGGATAGGACGCGCCGAAGGCCGTTCATAAACCGAAGAGAGCATGAGTACCCTGGAACGAGCCATCGAGATTGCCACCGAGGCGCACCGCGGCCAGCGCGACAAGGCCGGGAACGACTATATCGGCCACCCGTTGCGGGTTATGGCCGCGTGCAAAACCCCCGAAGAGAAGATCGTCGGAGTGCTGCACGATGTGGTCGAGGACAGCGACTGGACGCTGGAGGAGCTGGCGGTCAAAGGGTTTGCACCGGAAATCATCGAGGCGCTGAGGTGTTTGACCCACGCCGAGGAAGAGCCCTACGATCGTTATATTGCCCGCATAAAGGGCAATCCGCTGGCGGTGGCGGTCAAGCTGAACGATTTGACGGACAACATGGATATTCGTCGCCTGCCGTACCTTTCGGACAAGGATGTCAAGCGGCTGAAGCGTTATCTGCGGGCCTACAAGCAGCTGACCGGTGAACCGACCTACTCGGTCTACGCCTGTCGCCAGGAGTATCCGAACGCCTATCTGCCCTGGACCGAGGCGGAGGATCTGGAGTTGACGCGCTGGTGGTGTGAGGGAGCGACGGAGGAGGAGCTGTCCGCCCATTTCCAGCGCAAGCCCGGCGCTATCCGTTCGCGCATCGAGAAGCTCGACCTGGAGCGGCTTTACGGGAAACCAAACAGCCATGACTGAACTGCGTAAAATACCAAACGTCGGGCCGCGGACCGAAGCGGATCTGCTGGCCATGGGCTATACGACCATCGAATCGCTGAAGGGCAAGACGGCCGAGGAACTCTATGCCGAAGAGTGTCGTCTGCGGGGGTGTCAGATTGACCGCTGTCAGCTGTATCTGTATCGCGCGGTCGTCTATTTCGTCAACACGGAGAATCCCGATCCGGCGAAGTGCAAGTGGTGGCTCTGGAAGGATCGGCCTGCGGCGGAAGCGGACCCCGAGCGCAAATAGACCGGTTGGGCCGATGTACTCCGCAGCCTCGGGTACCGTCTGCGAAGTGCGGCGAAACGATAAAATGATTCGCGATGATACTGAGCGTTAGCCGAAGAACCGATATTCCCGCCTTCTATTCGGACTGGTTTTACAACCGGATCCGGGAGGGGCAGGTGTGCGTCCGGAATCCGATGAACCGGCACCAGATCAGCAAAATCCGGCTATCCCCGGAGGTGATTGATTGCATTGTCTTTTGGAGCAAGAATCCGGCGCCGATGCTGCCGCGTCTGGGCGAACTTGCGGACTACATGTACTATTTCCAGTTTACGGTCACTCCATACGACAGGGAGCTGGAGATGGGGCTTCCGCAGAAGGAGTCCGTGATCGAGACGTTCAGACGGCTGTCTGACCGGATTGGCCCCAAACGGGTCATTTGGCGGTATGACCCGATTCTGTTCTCGCAAAGCATGGACGTCCGCTATCATCTGCACGGTTTTGAGGCAATTGCCAAACGGTTGGCATCCTGTACCCAAACCTGCGTGATCAGTTTCGTGGATCTGTACCAGAAGACGCGGCGCAATTTGAGGGAGACAACGGTCCGGGAACCGAGTGCGGATGAAATCACCCGATTGGCTTCGGGGATGGCGGCCATCGCGTCAAGCTATGGTATCCGAATCCAGACCTGTGCGGAACGGATAGACCTGGAGTCGATGGG
>UMLJ01003137.1_pt1 | contig 18811 bp, 6 predicted proteins | sample 1966521 | NCBI WGS metagenome assembly UMLJ01 (sample SAMEA4836199, study PRJEB28245) | human gut metagenome | biome: gut microbiome; material: fecal sample | place: Denmark | collected 2008
TGTGTATGTACGTCTAATAGAGTCTTCATTATTCTTTTAATTTATTGATAGTTGCGTATTCTCACCTCGATTTCACATTCTTTCAGCAGTTCTTCCACCTTTTTATATGTGTTTCTCCATAATGGTAGGGGAAGATAACTTTTGGCTTGATGATGCTTGCGGCCTTGGCTGTCTGCTCTGGAGTCATGGTGAATGGCAGGTTGGTAGGCAAGAATGCCACGTCGATGTTTTTGAGGTCTTTAATTTCCTTTATGTTCTCAGTATCACCAGCGATGTAGATAGATAGTGTAATGACAACACTTTCCAAGATTTATTCCTTTTTCTACATATTTTGTTCTTTAAATGCAATAGTATATAAGATACCACCACTTCTGATAGCCTTATTATGTAAAGAAAGACTTTGCGATAGTTCCTTATTAATTTCCTTGTAAGTAATATGAGGATTAATGTTTTTGTTGAGTATCCAACCATATGCAATTCCTCCATCTGGTCGTATGCTTAATTCGTAATTCTTAGACTTTATGGTCAAAGAACGATAGTGTGGTAGCATATCATGTTTTACTTCTGCATAAACATTGGCAATTTCTTTCAAGCATTTTTGCACGAAATGGTCACAATCACTTGTATTACGAAAATCCTTTTCTAATGTGAAAGTATCGTCATTCTCGCAATCATAGAATTTTTGTGAAAAAGTGTCTGCATCTTTTTTCGGGCGCATGATAGTTAGCTTGTCAATGCTCAAATTGAATGTCTTTTTAAGTTGATTGATAAGGTTTCCGAGAACAATACATCCCAATGGTGTATTTAAATATCTATCAGAATATGTGATAGATACATGTTCCATTTCCTTTATTTTTTTGTCTATAATTGTCCAGTTTTGATGACTGCTTTCTATAATACTTTGAAGAATTTGGTCTGTCTCTATGTCTTTTGTGATATATTCCTCAAACATCATACAGTTGGCAGCTTTCAAACCTTGAATAATAGCATTTTTTTCAATCGCTTCGATTATAATGTCTTGGAAACCATCTTCTGTTGTATAGATATGCCCACCTTGTCCCCAAAATTCATTAAATTCAATATTTGATGAATCTGTGAAGTATAATTTGTGTTTTCCATTCTTATAGCCGAATGCAATAAGCGGTTGGAAAGGCATCTTTCTTTTTGCTACATATACATCTTCTTTATAGAGTAAAGTTAATGCAGAAGTTAATTGTTCTACAGGGAGTTGCTCTATAATTATTTTCTCGTCAAGTATATATTGAATATGGACACCATTCATTTTCAATTCCATGAGGTTATGGATAAATGGAAAGTTCTTGTCATCCCATTTCCCTACCTTGCTAGAAATGAAAACAAATATATACTCAAGAGTATTATTTCTCATGAGATGATATAGTTCTGTATTTAAATCAGACGTGATTTTCTTTGCATCAGGATATATCTTCTTTATGTTGGGTTCTACCTCTTGACTTTCAATTTCCATTGTAAGCCAATTAAGGGCAGCATGACGATCTAGGTAGTTAATATACCATTGTGTATTTCTGTCAATCAAACAATGTGTACAAGCTTTATCACAGTTGCAATTCATTAAGGCATTGTAAGCTGCTTGGAAAACTTGTTGTTTATAGTCGAAAAGGAGTGGAGAATAACCAGAACCTCCTAATGCTGTGTCGTAGATGAAGATAGAGTCATAACTTTCATTATAGCCAAAATCTATCTCATCGTCATTGATTCCCAGTACTTCTGTAAGTTTTCTACTGATGATGGTACCTAAAGAATAGAGTGTACTTTGGTCTTTGATAGTTTGTGATAGAGCATCATAAAACTTTATTTCTACAAAATCAGTTTGGTATCGTCCTACTAAAAGTACATTTCTTCTGATATTAACTCCTCCATTTTCGTTTCCTAGGCATTCTTTTCCACCCAAAAGATGTTTGTGAAAAGCCAATGGATGGTCGTCATCAGAAGCACCAGCAAAAGTCTTTTCTACTTTCATGCGACCACAATAAGGACAGAGAGCAAATCCTTGCCCCCTTCCTTTATTATAGAAAAGTATTTCTGAACCCATGGAGCCACAACGCATTTTAAATTTTATATCATGATCATCCTCAGACCATGGTTCCATTTTTAAAAGAACAGGTTGAATGAAATTTATGGAATTATAGTTTTTCAAAACTCTAGTAGGTTTCGAATCCCATCCAACACTAAATCCTGCAGGTTCAACGATTTCTGTAAAATGATTTGTTCCGATTGTCATATTATTAATCCCCTCCATAGTTCCAACATGGTGACATGATGGGCATTCATCCAAAGGCTTTCCATACACAATTGTTGTGTAGTGACAATGATTGCAATATTGTATAACATTCTTTTTGGTGCTATCGAAACGAGATTTTAGGGTTATGCCACTAGGCTCATAGCACCATTCATTGATGATAACTTTATTCCCTGGTGCATATGATGAGATAGCATGACTAAGATGTAAGGTTGGCATTTTTCCTCCTTTGCTACTTATTTTATCCAAATCTGGGACAAATTCCACCAATCCAGTAGGAATACCTGCTGAAGGAAGAAAATTATTCTCTGCTAACCAAGGCATTAGAGACGAATTGATGAAATTGTTCTTGCTGTTTGTAACGGCATATCGTTGACGCATGGTTGCGTTTTCTACGTCTTCAATAATTTTATCATAAATCTCTACTCTTTCCTTGTACGTCATTTTTAAAGTCAAAATTTTCTGCTTACATTTGTAAGTAGAGGTCTCTAAATCTTGTGTTGCTAATATACTTCCTTTCACAAGCTCTTTATATTTAGGAAGTAAGGCCATATAATGATTTTGATGATTGAGAATATCATCAAGAAAATCACAGAATCTATCACAAGCAGATACATCATTACCAAAGAAATTTTCTATGGTTGATTTTACTCTAATTCCACCTTTTGAAGTGACATATACAGAAAACAAATAGCTGTTTACCTGACGTTGGACAATTTGAACACTTTCCAATCTTACTTGTGCCATTTCTGTAATGTGCGACATTGACCAACCTGGAGTTTTCCAAGCAGACATACCTATTGGATTTGGAGCACAGAAAGTTAGTGCAAGTGCTTTAGTTTCCATTCGCCTTCCTGCGCGTCCTGCTCTTTGGAGGTAATTTGCAGGTTTGGGTGGTACATCATTCATTACCACTTCAGATATACCTTTAAGGTCCACACCCATTTCCATGGTTGTGGAGCATGATAAGATATTAAGGTAACCTTTATTGAATTGCTCCTCATATTTATCCAAAATCTGTCGTTGTTGCTGTCCTGAGTGTTCGCCTGCAATGAAAATAGGGTGCATCTCTAATATGCTCATGACAAGGCTACTGAGAAGACCTTTCTCTTTGATTTCCTTAAGATTTTGGTCTGCCCATTGTATGATTTCTTGATTTGTTACTTCTTTTATGCCATTTGGAGTCTTTTGTTGGCACTTAGGATATGGAAACAAAGGAATGCGTAACTCTTCTGAGGTATCAATTTTAAATCGATCAAAGTTTTCCTTAGAAATGTAGCCACTTATTCTTGGACTGTATCCTCTAAAAATAGTATCTACAAATACGTTATCAACAGGGCAAATGTATGCCTTGTCAATAAGTTGTATGTTTACTTTTTCTTTGTCTAAGAGGTCAAGGCAATAGCCATGTTTCTCCGTGTCAACTTCTTCTAATATATGTTGACTCAAAAACTTCCACGCATCTTGTAATATTCCATTTACCAAGTCTTGATTCTCTTGTGTAAATTCCTTGACAGAGTCGATATTCAGAGCTGCACATAGAAGAAGGACTATTCTATTTTGTCTTTCCAAAACCTGACCTTTTTCTGTAAGTGTCACTGTTTGCCATTTGCAAACTTTCTTGTTGCCATAGTGTGCATCAGAACTTGAAGGGTATATCGGTGATGTATAGTCCGCTTGGGTCAAGAAGATTTTGTAACTTTCCGATAAATTATAGTGACGGTTGCCTCTAATATAATAGTCAAGACAAATCTTCAAGAAATCTTGCCAATCTTTATCAGTAAAGTTCTTGACTGCCAGTTTTGTTGGAACTTTAGCTTTCTTCAACATCGGATAAACTACTTTGACTAATCCCATAGTTTCCAATGAATTAGAATGTTTTGGTATCCATCCAAATTGATCGACATAAAGAGCACGAAGATAATTAATTGGCTTAAAATCCAAACCAGAATTGCCCTTGGCTTTGGATTCACCTAAATGTTTGAACATTTTCTTCAATTCGACATTTTTCTCCAGTGCCATCTCTATTTCGCACCAGGCAATAGGATCGTTGGCTGGTTCTTCTTTACTGCCTTTTTTCTTGGCTTCAAGGTTTTTGAATATTGGCATTAAAGCAGGTGGAATCATCGGTAAATTTTTAAACGCCTGATATTGCGCCTCTTCTTCTTTACTTAATCCCTCTTCTGAATTGTTACCTTGAAGGCGAATTTCGCAGAGTTTATGAAAAATAGCTGTACGTATCCAGTTGCGCTCAACATCTTGATTAAGCGTCATCGCAGATTTTGCCGTATTTTGCCGGCTATCTGTAAAGGTTATGTATTTTCTTCCCTCATATATTAAATCTAAATCACCTTGATCTGATGCAGGTTCCGCATTGTTGAGAAGTATAGGAGCTAGTATGCGTCCCATAAATGTAGCGCTTGCTCGGAAACATTGGATATTACCAAATTCAAGTTTACCTCCACAATGAGGACATATATTATTGTTACGTTTGTCAAAGCATTCTTTGTAGCTTTTGTCGCTGCCTTGTTTTACCACATGTATTCTTGAATGTTCTGTGTCTATTTCAAATAGGCACTCTTGGACATTGTTTCTTGGACACTTTTTGGGTTCTTTTGCTAAAATAAATGGTGAATAATGACCATTTGATTTGTTTTCCTTGACATTCTCGTCCTGAGTATCATTATCATCATTAATGTATTCAAAGATGTCGTTGTTTAGTTTTGATACATTGACTCTCATTCTGAATGTTTCTTCTTTTTCATTGCTTTGCTCTCCAAGAAGAAGTGTCCCTCCACAATGTGGACATGTAGCAATCTCTAATAGTGGCTTTTGACATGATGGACATGTTGTATTTTGGTAGGTTGTGAGAGAACCAAAATTAATATAACCTTCTTTATAGGTTTTGCATTTTGGATTGGTGCATGCATAAACACCACGTATTGCTCTTATAAAAAAGTGAATACGTGTTGGCAATAATGCTCCTGCGGAACCATCTTGGTTTAGTCCAGCAATTTTATTTCCCAATATGTCAACTAGTCGTAAACTATCTATTTTGGATAGATTTTTATTAAAAACCTTTGAAATGGCAGTTAGTGCCAATGATGGTTCTTTGTTGACTTTTTTTCTTAATCCGTCAATGTCGCTTAAAGTTGCTTTGCATGAAAAATCCTTATTAATTCTATCAAGAACTTCTTTGCTTTTAATTTTATTAAGCTCAGGTATGATGCGTTTGCCATCAATTATTTTAATATTTGATAGCGGTTTGCCTGTTATGTCTGAAACAAATTGCTTTAGCTCTGCAGCTGTATTAGGGGATTTCGGGTCGCCTATTGTTGCAGAAGTAAGCGCAAAATTAACTTGCTCAATTGTAACATCAAAAGCTTCCAGTATTCTTCTGATTTGCAAAGATAGTTCTGCTGCGGATGAACCTGTATATGTGTGAGCTTCATCTAAAAGTATCCATCTCAGTTTTCCTCTGGATTTTTTCAAAATATCTTGATCCTCAGGACGCACCAACATGTAATTAAGCATGGTTGGGTTTGTAAAAAGAATCTGTGGTGGATTTTGTCTGATTTGCGATCTTGATAAAAGTTGAGGATATGCTTGTAAAGCCTTGTTCTTTTGAACGTCATCAGGTGTGTCTCCATTGTAGATGGCATAAGTAACATTTGGGGTAAGCGCAGAACACCACGCATCTACTCTTTTCTGCTGATTTTTCATTAATGCATTTAATGGGTAGATGAATATCGCTTGTACGCCTTCGTTGCAAACTGTGCTTTTTTGTCGATACAAATCCTGGATGACAGGAATCATAAAGCACTCAGTTTTTCCAGAACCTGTGCCAGAAGTTACAACAATTGTTTTCTTGTCATTCAATAATGATTTCCAACTATCAGTTTGATGTGTATAAGGTTTTCTTCCCAATGGAAAGCAAAACTCTTCCTCTTCTATTGCCCCAAGTGCTCTAACAAAATTTTCATCTAGAATTTTTTGTTTTGTAGCGTGTTCTAGAAAAGTCATTGTAGAGCTTTCCCATGGAAAAATAGTTTGAAAAACAGGATTGGCAATAAGAGGCTCCTTGTGAGCAAGAAGCTCTCTTAAATAGTTCTGTTCATCTTTAAGGCCAGGTACCCATGTTGATATGAGAGATTCAATTAGGGCTTGATTTGCGTCTATATAAAATTTAGCGTAGTCCATTATATTTCTTATTTAAAATTTTAAGTGCTCTCACAAATATCTGTGAGTACATAGTTGTAAAATACATGCGATAGAAATTGATAACTCTTCTCACTTCCATGCAATGCTCACTTGTATCTGTCCAAATGTCACTTCCTATGCCAAAAGCATATTCTGCAACTTTAATAGGAGAATTCAATAAGCAAAATTGATATCCTGTTGTTCCGATGTAGGCATTTGGCATAAGATATTTTCTTTTAAGATTAATACCGATGAATGGTAAATCTTCATTATTGTCATTTTTACCTACTGCTCTTGCGCGCAATTCCGTTACCTCAATTCTATTAAACTTATCACTTCCTTCTGTGAACTCTCCGGAGATGAATTTTTTTACATCATCTGTGTAATCTGAATCTAATGTGGTGCTCAGCATTTCTTGTAGATATTGCATAAAGACAGGCATCAGAGTCATAGCCATATTGGCATTTGGATACAAATCAAATATACAATCAATGGCTTTTTGCCAATCCTCCTGTTTAATCCAATGAATTCCAATAGCAAATTCTTCTTCAAATCTACTGACTTCTGATGTAAATAACTCTGTTTTTCCTGCTAAGAACATTGATAAGATAAATCTTGTCAGCAAACTTGGGACAATTACAATGTCGTTGAAACAACCGAATGCTTTGAAAGGTAAATGATATTCAGATGCAATTTCAAAATACCTAATTACACTTTGCCAATGAATTCCAGAGTCGAGTCTTTCGCTTTCCAAACATATTTGCCAGTTTGTCACTATATTATTGTCATTGTCAAAATTTATGACCTTTGGTATAACTTTCTTTTCATCGAATTTATCTGAAAAAACAATAACAGCAGTAGCAATATTATTATTGTCTGGGACAAATTTTGTTTTTTCATTTTCTTCTCCCAATAGGTTTACCATAATGTCATTTGGCGAAAGATTTTGTCCATAAAGTACGTATTTCAACGTCCCCTTGTATGTCTCATTCTGCTCAATATCAAGGTGTGAAATTTTCAAACATTTTCTGAAAATTAAATCCGTAATTTCAATATTATATACATAACGTCTGATTTTCAAGTTTATTCCGTTCATTGAAAATAGAATATAGCTATTGCTGTCTGTATAATCATCTACATACAGTGCATAAATTCTACGTATGGATTCTTCAAAATTACTCATAGGAGTGATTCCTTCAGAAATGTTACCTTTAATTTTTACTTCTGATTCTTCTCCTTCTTGATTGATATAGCAAATATTATACTTTTTGTCTTTTCTGCCATGCATTATTATGCGATAGTTTGTAAGATTATCAACAGATAAAATCTCGCCATTTCTAACTGGCTTATTCTGAGAGTCAACTACAGCAATGCCAATAAAAGGTGTAGGAATCTCTACTTTTAATGTTGGCATTCCCTTTTTGAAGATATTAAATTCTATAGTTGGAAGTAATGAGCTATTTTCTAAACGGGATATACTCCATTTGTTTTCAGAAAGATCTTTAATAATGATACTTTCGTTCTTTTGTATGCCTACGAGTCCATCACAGAAACGACAAGCGATTTCTGCGAATGAAATTGTTTCTTTTGATGTTTCAAAATACATACTGTCAATAGAGTAGAATGACTCAATAAGGCAATGATCGTCAGGGAATGTAATTTTAATTTCTATCAGACCAAAAGGCAAAATAGTATTTCTCTTAAGGGTGTGCCATTGCGAATCAACCTTTAAGCGAAATTCTGTATTATAATGCTTGGCGTTTAATATTTGATTGCTCTCATCATATACCGTGATATATGGTATCTTGTTTAAAAGTTTATAGTTGCTTTTTTCGAGCCATCCTATGAATATGCCACCAAATTCAACAGAATATTTTCTAAATACATTGGTAAATGTTAAATATTCGTCATTTATGATATGACATAATTCTATAGAATCAGTAAACTCATAACTGTATATAGTTTTATGATAGAGTTGTAATATAGACGAAGGCTTTTTACTTCCTATCTCTTGCCAAGTTTCATCAACAAATATTACATTTTCCTCTGCTTTTCTACCTGTTTGTTGTACATAAGTATCATTGACTTTTTGAAATTGTTGGGGCACAGAAAAATCTTGTGGATAGCAGTTGAGTGCATTTATAAACAAACTATCACCTTCATTAGTAATAAGTTTGAGTTCTATATAAGATTCTCCTTCCCATAAAAATCTTCTTTGGTCGAAATTCATACGATGAAATACGCCTACTTTTTCTCCATATTCATTCTCTTCTAATTTTATGCGCTTATATGTAGCAACATATTGTTGAGAAATGAAAATGTCAAACGAAAAAGTATCCGCAGGATTTAGACCAGGGATGTTTCTGCTACAGACGTTAGCTGTATTGTGCAGATAGTAATAGAGTAGTAGCTCTTTATCTTTGATTTGAGCTTCCCATATGAAAGATAGGGGCTTGAAATGTTGCTCTTTTTTTGCCAGTGTCGCAGTTTTTCTTAGTGAACGTGTAAGTTCCTTCAACTCGCCATCTTTATTTGAGTCATATGGGAGCATATCTTCACGGTCTTCAATTATGGCATGTGCAATCTGCATAGATATTTCGTAGATGCCGTTATTTTTAAATGATTTCGGAAGATACGATATACAACTCATACTAGGTATCATTTCTGCTTTAAACGCAGTGTTAATGTTACTTATCTCATGTACCAAAGAACGCAAAAATTCCTTGTAACCATTGAAATTTCCTTTATTGGTTACAACATGATTGATGGGTAAACCACCTTGCATAAGGAGTGATCTGAAATAATGATATTTTGAATCATGTAGAAATCTAAATCCCCATCTTTTGTATGCTAGCCTTGCAGATTTATACAAATCATCACTATATTCTTGTGGAATATTTGCACTCTGTGCAACGGCTTCACTTGATGGAGAGCCGCCTGAATAGCTTCTTTGCCACCAAATAGCATAGTACAAAGCGGCTTCTTCACCTACAGCATACAAATTATCCTTTAAATAGGCTTGATGCAAACACTCTTCAAGAAGGTGTTGTTCTTGAGGAGTAATATTCATTTTCCAAATAGGATTAGTCGGAATAGTTAATTCCCTTTCAGTTAGAATCTTATGGAAAATAGGATGTTTACTAGCATCATATGTATAGCAGGTATTATATGTTGTTTCTAACGTTTCAAATTCTTTTTTTTCTGGTTCGCTAAATGTTTTATTGTAAGTAGCTTCTTCTGTAACTTCACTTTTGTGTGAAACATTATCCCTATTTTGGGGTGTAATTGTAACAGGAAGAGAAGACAACTCCTCTTCTGGCTCTAATGAATCTGCCTTTATGGAAGTACTGATTGTTATTACGTCATTGACAGGTTTTACTTGTTCACGTGATTTCTCATTCTTCGTAGATTCTTCGTCCTCCTTGTTTTCATGAAGATCCTCGTTCTTCTCAATTTGCTTTTCTGTACTATTGTTTATCTTCTCGCCAAATACTGTTTTTTCACAGTTTACATTTTTGAGTCCGTAATAATATTTATCTAACTCTTTAATTTCAGAAATAGATGTTTTGCTGAAATTAGCGCACAATGATAATTCCCTAAAGTCTTTACCTTTATTAGAGAAAGCCAATAGGTCACCATATGTGCGTATTTTTATAGAGTGTAGGTTTTGCGATGTTTCATATGAAATGAATTTCTTATCATAGAGTTCTGCTATAGTTGTTGTAAGAAAAATTGAATTAAATTTGTTAGCGTTTGCATCCTCTAGCTGTGGTGTATAATTCAAATTTCGATCTTCTTTTTTTCTTGATTTTGCCTCTTCTCCCTCTAGAGTTTTAGTATTTGTATCCTTTATATTAAATTTGTTATACTTTGTATTAATACCGTTATCTACTGTAGATAATGGATTATTTTTTCCTGCGAGATTCATAATTTTCCAATAGTCTTCAAAGCCAAGATTATTTTTCAAAAAATACTTTGAACTTAATGTAAGTTGCTGAAAATCTTTTAGATACTTCAATTCTGCATTTTGTAATAAAATTAGTTCTCCCCTGGAAATGAGATTCGCTTCAAATAAATTTGCAAATGTTATGCCTTTCTGCAAATTTTGTGTATGATTTTTAACTTTGATACTATTGGTCTTTTTGTTTGTGCATGAATTGGAAATACTTGAATTATACTCATCGTACTTTTCCTTAATATCCTTAATATTAGATATGAGTTTTGTGTAATTATCTATACCTAATTTAATCTTATAATTCATTTTATAGCTATTAGATTCAGAATCTAGATTGATAGCTTCTTGTAGTGTATAAACGCCAACCTTAATAAATAGTTGTAATACTTCAGTGGAAATAAGAGATTTTTCGCTCATTTCTGTAACTGTCATATTTGGATCAAGACGGTATGTTGACCAATTTTCTTCTTTTTCTGTTTGTACGTTTTTTTGCTTAAAATTGTAAATCTTTAAAAGAATCCGCAATTCTTGGTAATTCTCATAGAGAATACCTTCAATGTGGAATAACTTGAATATTTTTTGACCATAATCAGTGTATTCCAATATCATTTGTATAGTCTCTAATTTTGCTATAGCAAGGATATTGTAAGTGTCAGAACTGATAAATTTATTATAGAGCAGTTCTTTAATTGTTGTATTTTCTGTAATGATCATATATCTATTTTTTGCAAAAATAGCAAAAATATCCGAATGCAGCTATATTTTTCTTATAAAAAATGATTTTATTTGCTGTTTTTAGTTTGTATATTCCTAAAAGTCCAACTAGATACAAGAATATAGAGATATAATATACGTCCCCTGTCTCTGCCAAGGTGTTGTTATGCGTGGCTAGATCACAATATGCTGTCGCTGTCTGAAGTTGATAGTGGAGAAGGTAACTGTAAAATATGGTACAATGTTACTTTATAAATTCCACATCGTGTTTAGAATATGGCATTTTCGTACACGAAATCTTCCAATCAGTGATGTTATGCGTAGCCATGTCGAAGTTGATGCCTACTTTTACGATTGGCAGTCCACAGAGGGCGAAACGTTTCGGGTATTCCTTCAAGTCGATTTGCTTCATCGCTGCATCTGAACTTTGGTTCAGCTTCAACTCCAAAAGGTAGAGATGGGTCTTTGAGCGAAGTACCATATCTACACGTCCCTTCGGTGTGCGAACCTCCACATCCACCATGTAGGCAGAGAGTAGGGTGAAGATGACAAAGAGCATCTGTTGGTAATGCCCCTCATAGTCGGTGTTGTCGCAATAAGGGATGGTACCAAGGAAGGTTTGGAGATGTTGCAAGGCAAGATTCATGTCCTCCTTGTTCAATGCACGAGCCATATTGCGCACGGTATTGTTGGTAGCGATGGTATTTCGTGTCACATAATAAGGAATGAGAGCCTTGGTGAGTCCTAGGCGCACTTCCTTGTTGGGTATTCCCAAAAAATATGAATCGTATTCCTTGTCGTAGCCCTTGATGGTAATGTAGCCGCTCTGGTAGAGAAGGGGAGTGATGGTGGTCATGATGTCAGCATCCGTTGGCGCATCAAAGTCGGAAGCATCAGCCTCCATGCCCTCGGCGAAGTCGGTATATGCCGTGTCAAACTTCTTCATCATATTGATGAGATACGTTGGTGTGCCAGAGGTAAACCAATAGTAGTCCAACATACCATTTTCCATTGCGGTAAGCAAACTGAATGGATTGAAAATATCAGGAGATTCACTTGCAAAATGATATCCATCGTAGTAATCTTTTAGGGCAATAATTGTCTCTTCCCGTGTCTTGCCAATTTTCTCGCCCAAAATATCTATATCTGCTGACATCTGTGTTAGCAACTCCTCCTTGGTGATACCACATATGCCGGCGTATTGCGGTAACAGACTCACGTTTCTGATATTATTCAGCTCGCTGAAGATACTCAACTGCGAAAACTTGGTGATGCCTGTCAAGAAGACAAAGCGGAGGTATGGCTCGCATTTCTTCAATGGACTAAAGAAATTGCGCATTGTATAGCGCAACTTTTCCAACTTGGTCTTGTCATGAATTACATCAAGCAAAGGTGCGTCATATTCGTCTATGAGTACGACAACTTGTTTCCCCGTTTTCTTGTATAGGGTGTCAATGAGACTGTTAAGTCGAATATTGGGGTCAGGGGAATCATCCACGATGCCAAATCGCTCTTCGTTATTCTTCAAAATGAAATGAAGATAACGGTGTAACTCTTCTTCCTCCAAGTGTTTTCCTCCGGACAAGTCAAAGTGTAGCACAGGATATTCCATCCAGTCCTTCTCTAGTTTCTCGATGGCAAGCCCCTTGAAAAGCTCCTTCTTTCCCTCGAAATAGCTTTGAAAAGTAGAAGTCAATAAAGACTTGCCGAAACGGCGGGGGCGACTCAAGAAGAAATGTTTTCCACCGCTATGAGTCATGCGATAGATATATTCCGTCTTGTCAACATACAGGAGATTCCTATTGATGATCTCCGAGAATGTTTGGATTCCCACAGGGTATGATTTTAACGCTTCCATCTTTGGATATGCTTGAAATTGATACTTTGGCACAAAAGTACGATAATTTTCCGACACTCCCAAACTTTTGGCTTGCTTTTTATCAAATTTCTTTTTCTTCTCGGTTTATCATTCTATTAGTGAAAAAACAGGGCAAACGCATATAAATTGCGCTGCCCCGTTTCTTTTTGTTCGTTTATTTGCTTTAATCAGCAAGGTAAAGCACAACAGTACTTCTCGGCATCAGAACAATGGATGTAGCTTTCACGGTCTTTCGTCCATCAGATAAGTTGATAACCTTTTTTCTATCCATTGTTTACACGATTATACACATCAATAAGTTAAAGCTTTACACTTTTCGATACATCCTGTCTGTGAAATATTACATATTCCGACACATGAATCTATTACAAGGTTACACATTTAGACACATACAACCAAAGGAAGAATACACATTTTGACACTTGATTAAGGAAAATATTTTTTGTCCAATTTCTAGTGCTTTAATATTTTATGGGTTGATAAATTATCTCTTGATGAAGTGGGGATGAGGTTCATCTCCATAATTTGGGTCATACTTGAATCCATCTAACTCGAAACCCAGTAAATTAGCGGGGTGGGAGAGACGGCTCTGAATGATGTATTTCGTCATGGCTCCTCGGCAGCTCTTGGCGTGGACGGAGACGACCTTGATGGTATCGCCCTTATCAACATAGAAGAGTGGTTGGATGACTTTCACTTCCTCCTTCACTCGTTTCCAGTCGAAGAGATGCTCGAACTCCTCGGTGGCAAGATGGATGAGTATGCCATCATCGGCCTTTACCGCCTCAATAAGCATATCTGTTCGCTTTCATTCCAAAAGCTCTGGTATCTCTGTAGATTTTCCAGGGCTATGGCTTGGCAATGGCAAGGATGATGAGTCCTGAGATAAAGAATCTGATGCCGGCAAACAGCATCTTGCTGCCTGTCATGTCGGGCTGTATGCCATGAATTTCTCAGGAGAGTAGTTGAGTACCAACTCTTTTGGCGAGTTCCAATAACTCCAAGTTGTTGCGATCCGTACTCTTGAAAGAATAGTCGATGTCATCATCCTTCACGATTTTCAAGGAATGAATATCTTTCATGGAGTAAGGGGCATATTGGATGTCCTCAATCCCTTCCTCTCCATATACAACCCTTGCCTTATATAAGTCCATATTCTTAGTTGGAGCAATTACTTCCTCATACTCCTTGTGGCAATCGCTCTTTGATGTGATACCGCCACCAGCCTTGAACACCATGCCTTGCTCTGTCTGCTCGATGAAGCGAATCATGACGGCAGAGTCAAGCTCTCCATTCTCATATATTCTCATGATTCCAGTATAGAAACCTCTTTCGTAAGTCTCTGCCTCACGGATGATGGCGCAAGTCTTGTCCTTGGGGGCTCCTGTGATGCTGCCAGCAGGCAGTTGAGCGGCGAGGATGTCACCTATGTGCTGCCGATAATCATCTGGCAGTTTTCCGCTAATTTCAGAACTGGTTTGATTTATGGGTGTATTTGCATGATGTACATCTTCTTATCCTACTGGTTTCTTTTGTTTTTTCTTTCTTCTCCACAGCAGGAAGCCTGTAATAGGCAATGAAGCTGATGTAAGTGCAGCAAATAGCATGATGATTTTGCCTATCCATCCCAAGATGATGCCTTCATGTAGGTCCAAAGTGGCATGAATCAGTTTATCTGCTGGTGTGCCATCCTTGTATCTGCCAGCATATGGGCCTGTTCCTTTTAGCTCTTTGAGAGTATATTGGTCAAAGAAGAGGTTGTCTTGTTTATAATAGGAACCTTTCTCATGTACCACACTCACTCTATAGCTTCCCAGGCTATCGGCAGGGAGTGCATAGTAGTATTGTACTGCGTTAGGACTCTCTTTTAGAATCTTGGCTTGCAGTAGGTCGATGCTTGCCGTTTTACTCTGGATATGGAGAGAATCGGACGGAGGCAAGGTGTATGCTTCCATCTGTTTTCCGCCAGAGGCCAGTTGGTAGATACCATGACTGAACCAATCTAAGCCGAAGATAAGGCCTGTGATACTTACCACTATTATCGGTAGGAGCATGTATATACCCAATACACTATGAAGATCATATACGAATCGTCTCCACTTGAATGGACGATGAAAGGCGAGACGTTTCTTCAGAAGATGTAACGTGATATGCTTTGGCATCCAGATGACCAATCCTGTGAGGAGAGTCAGGAAGAAAAGCAAGACTCCATAGCTAACCAAAGGTTTTCCGATGGTTCGAGGAAACCACATATACAGGTGTCCGTTCAAGATGAATCGGTAAAAGTCAAACTCGTCGGTTCCTAAGTGGCTAGTATGGATTATCTTTCCGTCATAAGGGTTCAGATATATGGTTGTCTGTCCCTTCTCTCCGAAGTAATCCACCCATACGGCTTCATCCTTTTCGCCTATAGTGATGGCGGAAGGACGCTCTTGGTGGCTTTGTGTGTTGGCAATCTCTATCAGCTTGGAAGGTTGGAGAAAAGGCTGATTCCTTGCCTCCACCTTTTTCCAAGGTTGATAGGTTGAGCTGATCTCATCCTTGAAGAGATAGATGGCCCCTGTTATGCTGACAACAAAGACGATGATTCCAGTGGCTAGACCTATCCATAAGTGGAGTAGGTAGCATAATCTTTTGATGTTCATCCGTTCTTGATATATTTTTCCTATTTTCTGCTTTTCTGATGTTTATGGTAGTTTGAAAAAGCCTCCTACGAAAGATGTGGAGACACGAGCTCCTCTCTCGGCCTTGGCTGTGGCAATGTCGGTTCTATAGATGTAGATGCCATCAGTTGTTGACACCGGCAAGAAAGCGTAGCCGTTTTCAATGAGGCAAGCGAATCTTCTGCCACCATTTCCATTGTGAACAGGGATTCCTTCCACGTCTTTTACTGTTTTGTTTTTGAGGTCGATGATGCAGCATTTTAGGCTTTTGTCGCCCCATCTGTCATTGGCGGTCTGAGGGGTGATGGTACTCACTTCCGCAAAGACGAGTCCATTGCCGATATATTGGATATGGGCAGGTTTTAGCCCACCTGTGGCCTGTTCGAAATCGAAGAAGTAGTCCTCGTCAAAGGTGGTGGATCCCTTCTTGATTCTCAGAAAGCCTGCATGCTTGGTACTTTGAGAGTATCCGTTGGAAATGGCAGAGTTGGACATCACGTAGAGGTTGTCTTCTTCATCCTTGACAAATCCATTGAAGGCGTTCCATGATCCACCAGGTCCCATTCGCGTGTCTTTCATCAGCTTGACAAACTTGAACTCTGGATATGAATATACCGCTACAAAGCAAGTGTCAGTATAAGCAGTCTCGAATGTTTTGCTGTTCATCGGTGTATAAGTAACATAGAGGTTGCCGCCACTATGTGCCATTCCCGTGATGCTTGGCCAGTCGAGATTATCTATTGGAGAAACAGAAGTCTTGCTGTTTTTGGAAGTGATGGCTGCCGTATGGGCATCTACCGTATAAAAAGTCAATTTATTACCGCTTTCCTTATTGCTTGGCAGTTCCAGGGCCACCATCGTGTTCCCATCTACTTGGCAAAATCCATTGATGGAGTTGTTGAAAACGAATTCTCCTTGTTCCTTCAGAAGACCGTCGGAGCCTCTTACCACTCCTGTGGCGTTGGTTACTCCCAGTCCTCCGATGCAGAAGATGGTATTGCCGCCTTGCTGATAATCGTGATAGCCATTTTGCTCGATACCTTTACCTACAGCATTGATGGTTCCTTCCATCAAGTTGTCTGTAGAAACCACGTAATAGGAGGTATTGCCACTGGAGGTTACGCCCAAGCTAAGTACGTAAGGGGCGTTTGGAATCTCTTGCTCGCCACTGAGGTCATCGTCGCATGATGACAGAGTGAGGGATGTCATGGCTATGGTGGCCATGAGCATGATGCTGCTATATAATTTTTTCATTGTCTAATCAAATTTCTTTTAATTCAATGGATGTTATTTGCTGATGTAATATCTGAACTTCATGTTGAATGTTCTGCCTGGTTTTTGCAAGCGATAGTTGTCATACTGTTTCTCGTTAGTGATGTCCGTGCATTCCAAGATGATGCTGTATCTGCCATCTTTCATGCTGTAGCCCAGAGATACATTGTGACTCAGCTGTTCTGGTATGACCTTCTTGGTTGCCTTGGCTCCCAGTCCGGTGAAGGAGAGATAGTAGCTATGGATATACTGTATGTCATAATTGAGGGAGAGGGTGTTGCCCTTCCACCCGAAATCAAAGAAATTGTAGTCAGCGTGCCCATTCATGAAGAGATATGGAATGTTTGGCAAGCGCTGTCCGTAGGTGATGTTCTCAGTGATGCCATCGCCCACGTAGGTATTCTGTGATTTCTCAAACTCCAGCTTGTCCTTGATGTCCTGGTAGGTGAAATTTCCATTGATATGGAGATTTCTCTTGTAAGAATATCCCAGAGAGGCCTCTATACCATGCGTATGCACCTTGCCAATGTTGTCATAACTGGTGGTAGGGTTGCTGGTCAAGCTCACTCCCTTCAAGATGAAGTCCTTGGTGTCTCTATAGATGTAGTTGACCTCTGCCTGCACTCTGTGAGGACCAAAGTTTTGGTCAAAGAGAAGGCCCGCATTGAAGTTGTTGCTACTCTCTGGTTTGAGGTCTGGGTTACTTTTCTGAACCATTCCGTCACCAAACATCTCCACGGTCTCTGGCATACGGAAGGCACGCTCAAAGGAAACCTTGGCTTGCAAAGAAGGCAAGATGTAATAAGTAGCAGCGGCTCCATAACCAAAGCGATGCTTTCTGTCAGACACCTTCTCCCATCGTTGGTTATCGGTGAACTGGTCCATCAGCTTATAGGTGGAGCTATAGAGTCGGTACATCTTACCGAAGATGTTGGCATTCCATCTTTGGAATCTCACCTGATAGCCCAAGCCTGTGATGTTTTTGGTGAGTTGCTGTGGTACATTGTTCATCTCATCGTCTGGGTACATCTTGTCATCGCTCTTTCTGCGCATGGCAGTGAATACATTGTTCAGAGTGACCGACTGGTGGTCATCTATGACGTAGTTCAGATTGGCATTGGCTTGCCACTGGCGTTCCTTGATGGTAGCATCGGTGAGGTAACCTTCACCAGCCGATGTACTGGTAACATATTCTCCCTTCCAGTTATACTTTCTGGCAAGCGTATCTACATTCTGGGTGTTCACGATATTGTACGTGCCATAAAGAGACAAAGACAGTCCTGGCAAGAACAAGTCATCTTTCTTGTACTTAATGCTTGGGATGATGGAGAAACTCTTGGTCTTTACACCACCATACACCGCATCCATTGTGGCTCCTGTTTGTACATTATTCTTGTCGGTGGATGCAATCAAGCCCAGGAGCAAGTAGTCTGCCCAGGATTTGCCCACGATGCCGCTTTCCACCTTCAAACCGAATGAGTGGTAGCCATCATTGAATCTTTTCACCCATTCATAGCCCTCTTGTTTGTTGGTGGAAAGGTTGACGATAGGTGCCCATACCTTATAGTTGTTGTCAGAGTAGTTGGCGAAGGCGTTGGCTCTGATGGTGAATCCTCCATGTGATGTGTAAGCTCCATTGATAGAGAAGCGGTGCGTATTATAAGAACCGATGGAGTAGGTGGCATCCAGGTAGTTGGCATTTTTGCGTGACACGATGTTCACTGCTCCACCCAGTGCGTCAGAGCCGAGATATACAGGTAACACACCCTTATACACCTCGATTCTGTCAGCCATGTTTGCGGAGATATTGGCCAAGTTGAAGGAAGAGCCAAAGTTATCCATAGGGATGC
>UMLJ01064645.1_pt1 | contig 18786 bp, 16 predicted proteins | sample 1966521 | NCBI WGS metagenome assembly UMLJ01 (sample SAMEA4836199, study PRJEB28245) | human gut metagenome | biome: gut microbiome; material: fecal sample | place: Denmark | collected 2008
ACTTAATCATACAAATACAGATAATACATTCTACAAACTCATCAATATCCTGGTTCATATTATTCTTTAAGTAATGAGAAACTTCCTGTCCTATTTCATATTCACGATGAAATTCAAGTTTTAGATATTTCTTCAAGTTTTTTACTTCATCATAATTCTCATTGATCCAGTTATTTGTGAGATATGTATTCTTAGAGAATTCTGAGACATATGTCGCAAGTGCAATCAACTCATTATGTGAAGTCCTAAAGCCGTAATGTTCAGTGATATTATTAAATATCTTTTCGAGATAGTTTGTAAGATAATCAATTGAATCTGCACGATTATCATTAAATATAAGCTTCTCAAAATATCTATCTACAGTATTTTGTGCATTTACTGCAAATGAATGGTCTCTTTTAATATTAATTAATGATTGATAAAAATCTTTAATGATGCCCTGATCTGATATAGGAAGAAGTGTATTAAGAGATACAAGCTTATGCTTCTTCATAACCATAGAAGAGACATCTATACTGTTCCTGATACTATCAGGTAAATCATAAGCATGAATTTCTAATGTATCTGAACTACTTTTATATAACGCACTTACACAGCTTGCCTGAATCGTATTAGTTAGTTCACCAATGTTTCCTACAAATGTATGATTCAGTAATAACTCATAAACATTGGATGAAATAAGAATTGTTTTGTTTACACGCTTCTCCTCATTCTTTAAGAAGTTATACATGAGTTCTAGTTTTTCATTTTCTCCTCTTTGGGCAAGAGATGGAATTGTAAGAATTACAGGAATACGTCTTAAGAATGTTTTTAATAATGCTTTTTGTGGCACTTCTGTTGTCGCAAATATAATTCTACATTTAGATTTATACCACTTATTATTATCACCTACTAAGTGATAGATTCCCTGGTCCATATAAAGGAATAATTTTTCCTGACATTCAGCATTTAAACAATGCACTTCGTCTAAGAATAATACTCCACCATCCGCAAAATGTAATAAACCTAAGTTATCACTTTCTGCACCTGTAAAAGCACCTTTTTTATAGCCAAACAGATTCGCTGTGAGTAGCTCTGGGTTATTAGCATACTCTGAACAGTTCACCTGTACAAAATTCTTAGATGCATCAATTAAGCCTGTATCTACACAATATTCATACGTAAGTTTAGCCATAAATGATTTACCTGTACCAGTTGGTCCATAAAACAACATAGGTAATCCTACTGGAGGGTAAGATACTGTTGCCTTAATCTTCTCTACAATCTGATACATGCTTTCATTAGACCCAATAAGCTTTTCAAAGTTCTTTAATTCTGTCTGATTGTTTAATTCAGCTTCCAATTCATCTAATGATTTGTATTCATCTGATGAGAGCTTCTTCTTATACTTACTTTCAAGAGATCCTCTTGAAAGATATAGAACAGGGCTTGTTTTGATTTTAATAAGCTTCTTGTCATTAAATAGTTCATTTAATAATCTCGTCACTTGATTTCTACTTAGTTTTAATTCTTTTGATAATTGGATAGATTGACATTCATCGTATAAATTTTGATCCATTCTTCCATTAATCAACAACATTATTTTGTCTTCCAATGAAATCACCTCATCATTCATGATAAAACAAATAAAACTTGTGTGCAACAATCGTTATTCGTTATACTTTTCTATTAAATATCCATACATTAATTGGCACGAATTTTGCTATATAATATATAGTGAGGGGTGATAAATATGAAACAAAAAATGCAATATATTCAAACATTGAAACAAACATTAAAATTAAATCAAAAACTATTAAAATCGTTAGATTTCCTTACTGACAACATTGATGATATCAATAAAGTTGTTCAACAAGTATTAGAAACCAATCCTTTTTTAGAACTAAAATCACCTAAAAACTATGATACTCAGCAGTTTATTGAAAGTATTTCTAATAAACGTTCTTTAAAAGATGATCTCTATTTACAATTAAGTGCATGTACTCGTCCATATAATGAAGATTTGATGGATTATTTGATTGAATCATTGGATGATAGTGGGTTCTTATCCTACCCTATTGATCAATATCTTACTGATTTAGATATAGATAGAGAATTGCTTGATGCTCATCTAGATATATTACGTTCTTTTGAACCAAATGGTGTTGGAGCTGCTGATGCGATTGATTCAATTCTTATTCAGTTAAAAAATAATAATAAAACAAAAAGCTATACACTATTTAGAGATTATCAGGATGTTATCTTAACTCAGAACTATTCACTTATTAAACAGAAGACAGGATTAAAAAAAGAAGAAATAGACCATTTATTTTATGAAATACGTTCTTGTAATCCATTCCCATGTAATATGTATAGTTCATCCCAGGATGATTATATCTCGCCAGATATTTTAATAGAGGTAGAAGATTCTAATATCATGATTACTCCTATCAATCAACCTGAACTCATCGTGAATGATCTTCTTTATGAAAAAGTAAAAAATGATGAAAATATGAAATCTTATTTTAATGATGCACATTTCTTAATTGAAAATCTCACAAAGAGAAATCAAACGGTATTATTTGTCGCAAATGCTTTAGTTGATATCCAAAGTGGTTATTTCTTATACGATGATGAATTATATCCATGTACATTATCACAGCTTGCAAGTAAAACAGGATTCCATGAATCTACTATTTCACGTACATTAAATAATAAGTACTATAGCTTTAATGGTGAGGTTTATCCTCTTAAACAACTTCTTGTTTCTCAAACTGCTTCAGGAGATAGTAGTGATTCTATTAAAAAGGCTATTGTGGAATTAGTTGATAGTGAAGATAAAGAACATCCACTTTCAGATAATCAAATTCTAAAGAAACTAGAAGAGTTAGAACTACATTGTTCACGTCGAGTCATTGTCAAGTATAGACAACAATTGAATATTCCTTCGTCTACAAAACGTAAGGTTCTTAAATAAGACTGTGGTTTTCACAGTCTTTTAAATTAAAAAGAGATAACCAGTCATGGTTATCTCTCAAGGTCTTTCTTAGTTATTTTCCTGATATACTCTATTGTCTAAATGTACAAAACGTTCTTTGATTTCCTGTGTACGTCCCTTATTCCAAAAGTTATCACCAAGATAACCACATGTTCTACGACATACATTTAATGTCTTATGGTTTCTATTACCACAGTTAGGACAGTACCATTCATTATTTTCATCTAATAAGATTTCTCCAGAGAAACCACATTCCTGACAATAGTCAGACTTAGTATTGATTTCAGCATACTGGATTGTTTCATACATATAGTTAATTAATTCTTTCATGGCATCAAAGTTATTTGTCATATTAGTCACTTCTACATAACTAATAGCCCCTCCAGAAGAAATCTTCTGGAACTTCGCTTCAAAGCCTAATTTAGAGAATGCATCAATATGTTCTCTTACATTGACATGATAAGAGTTAGTAATATAGTCTTTATCTGTTACACCAGGGACGATACCAAATCTCTTCTTTAATGCACGTGCTAATGTATAAGTAGTTGATTCTGCAGGAGTACCATATAAGGCAAATCCTAAACCTGTATCCTTCTTCCACTTATCACATGTATTTCTTAATTTCTGCATAATTTCAAGAGCTAATGCATCGCCTTCTTCAGTAGTATGAGACTGACCAATTAATGCCACTACACATTCATATAAACCAATATAGCCTAATGATAATGTAGAATAACAAGTATCTAATAATGAATCAATCTTTTCTCCTGGTTTTAATCTTGCGATGGCACCATACTGCCAATGAATTGGAGAAATATCTGAAGGAGTACCCTTTAAGCTTTCGTGTCTTAACATCAATGCTTCATAACATAAATCTAAACGTTCATCTAGAATCTTCCAGAATGAATCCATATTCTTGTTAGCTGATAAACCAACATCAGTTAAGTTAAGTGTAACTACACCCTGGTTAAAACGACCATACCACTGGTATTCACCCTTTTCATTCTTCCATGGAGATAAAAATGAACGACATCCCATACATGGGAATACTTGTCCTTCATAGTTTTCTCTCATGATCTTTGCGCTGATGAAATCAGGCATCATACGCTTAGATACACATTTAACCGCTAAATCTGTTAAATAACGATACTGTGAATCATCAGGCACATTATTATCATCTAATACATAAAGTAATTTAGGGAATGCTGGAGTGACATAAGCACCCACAGGATTCTTCATGCCGATATATCTCTGTTTTAAGATTTCTTCAATTAATAAAGCTGTTTCTTCAATATAGTCTGGTTCTTCTCTTAAATACATGAAAATAGATAAGAATGGAGCCTGACCATTAGTTGTAGAGAATGTATTGATCTGATACTGGATAGTCTGTACACCTGCTTTGATTTCTTCATGAAGACGAGACTTTGCGATCTTTTCAATCTGTTCTTCTGTATAATCAATACCTACTTCTTTGCCTTCTTTTCTTACAGCCTTTAAATGTTTCTTATATGATACACGTACATAAGGTGCTAAATGAGAGATAGAGATTGTCTGCCCTCCATACTGACCATTAGCAACCTGCTGAACAATCTGAGTTGCAACAGTACATGCTGTCTGTAAAGACTTAGGTGTTTCAATCAATTTATCATTAATAACTGTGCCATTCGCAAACATATCCTTTAAGTTTACTAGATCGCAGTTATGCATCTTCTGGATATAGTAATCCATATCATGGAAATGAATAATACCATCATCATGTGCCTGTACAATCTTTGGTGGTAATAATAAACGGCGGCAATAGTCTCTAGAGAATTCACCAGCAATTAAGTCTCTCTGAGTCGCTAATACAGTCGCATCTTTATTAGAGTTTTCATCCATTGCTTCTTTATTAGTCTGATTGACAATACCATAAATCGCATTATCAATTGTATTAGTTTCTCTCTGGAACTCTCTTACCTTACGATAGCCTTCATAAGCCTTGGCAGTTAGTACTTCTCCCTTTTCAATTAATTTTTCAAAAACCTGTCCTTCAATACGATAAATGCTGATAGATGCTGCTCCACTTGATTTATGCCAGTCTTCAATTTCATGTGAGATCTTAGATGCAATTTCAGGTTTCACAATACCGCTGCCATAGCGCATAGCCTTTAAAATCGCATTTTCAATCTTACTTCCATCAAAAGCTACCTTTGAGCCATCTCTCTTGATTACCTCCATGTTATTTACCCTCCTCATAAGAAAATCTATTAGGATGAAATACCTAATAGATTTTTTTCTAATTCTATATTAGTCTAAATTAGTTGCACATGCAACTAATATGCTTGAGATAAAAAAATATCTCATCAATAATTTATTAACATGAAAAAATGTTGAATTTATCAACGTTTTTTCAATTATTGATAAACATCAAGAATGTTTACCCTTAATCAGTATAAAAACCCACGAGCCTAATGTCAAGCATTTCTCATGGGTTTCTTTTTTTCGCAATGTTGAGGGCGAATTAACCTAAATCTTCACCATTGCTTGCAACAACTTTCTTATACCAGTCAAATGAATCTTTCTTACTTCTTTCTAGTGTACCGCTTCCATCGTTGTTACGATCTACATAGATAAAGCCATAACGTTTCTTCATTTCACCTGTAGTAAAAGAGACACAGTCAATGCAGCCCCATGGTGTATAACCCATTAAGTCTACACCATCAATTTCTACAGCTTTCTTCATCTGTTCAATATGTGCTCTTAAGTAATCTACACGATATGGGTCATGACAGCTGCCATCTTCTTCTTTCTTATCGATTGCACCAAAACCATTTTCTACAATAAATAATGGTTTTTCATATCTTTCATACATCTGATTCAAAGCATAACGTAAACCTTCTGGATCAATAGCCCATCCCCAGTCAGATACTTTAATAAATGGGTTAGCCACAGAATGTTCACTAGAACCATCTAATGACTTAGAAACATCTTTATGTGCTGTAGAGTCTACAGTATTAGTCATGTAATAAGAGAATCCGATATAATCTACTGTACCTGCAGCTAAAGCTTCTTTATCTTCTTCAGTGATATCTAAGTTAAAGCCTTTGTTTTCAAACATCTTTAATGCATAACGTGGATAATGACCACGGCACTGCACATCACAGAAGAACCATCTCTGATGCATCATTTCAGTGGATAATACCATATCTGCTGGACGGCAAGAGAATGGATAAATAGGAACCATCGCAATCATATTACCAATTAAGAAGTTAGGATTAATTTCATGGCCAATCTTCACTGCCTTTGCACTGGCTACTAATTCATAATGACCACACTGATACATCGCTTCTTCTGGATTATCATAGTTTCCAAAATGAGCACCACTGTTAGTCCATCCGAAAATATCATTCTTATAGTTCATCTGGTTGTTGATTTCATTGAAAGTCATCCAATATTTAACTTTATCTTTATATCTCTTGAAACATACTTCTGCGAACTTTACAAAGAAATCAATAGTCTTTCTGTTCATGAATCCGCCATATTCCTTAGCAAGATGATAAGGCATTTCAAAGTGAGATAATGTGATGACTGGTTCAATACCATATTTTAATAATTCATCAAATACATCATCATAGAACTGTAAACCTTCTTCATCAGGCTGTTCTTCATCACCTAATGGGAAGATTCTTGTCCAGGCAATAGATGTTCTAAAGCATTTAAAGCCCATTTCTGCGAATAGCTTGATATCTTCCTTGTAATGATGATAGAAATCAATACCGATGTGGTTTGGATAATATAATCCTTCCTTTACTCCATCAGTAATCACACGTGGTGTTGATACGTTTCCGCCTGTCATTACATCAGCAACACTCAAACCTTTAGTAGTGTCTAATACACCACCTTCAAACTGGTGAGCTGCTAAAGCACCACCCCATAGGAAATCCTTTGGTAAACTCATATATGTCCTCCTTTAATATACTCTAGTGCGCATTTTTCTAATGCTCGATATTTTTTTAATATCTCTAGATCTTCTATTTTTATTTTATCAAAACTTCTTTCAATATAATGATTTTTTTCAATATATGATTTACTTTCATCAAAATAAAGATCAAATATAAAAGCAATATAAGAAATCCACATGTCTAAATGTGTTTTTCTTGTAGGAGCATAAATAAGTTGATGTTTACAGAACTGTTGATAGACTTCATCAGTTATAGATTCTTTTCCTGCTTCCTCATAAGTAACACCTAGTAATACTATATCCTTTTCTACATCTTTAACACGAAAATGATCTAATTTATCTGCATCTCTAATCATATGTATGTAAAAGAGTTCTTCTTCACTAAAGCCTTCTTCTACTTTGTATTTATTATGCTGTTCTATAGCATTTTTAATAATTGTGTCATATGTATCTTCTTCTATGAACTCTCTAATAAGTCCCTCTTCAAATAATATATGTGAAGAATACATTGCATGATCCACTGTTTCTCTATCCAAGAAAGAATGATAAACACGAAACTGTTCAAAACGGCCTATATCATGTAATAGGCCGATTAATAGACATAAGTCTTTTTCTTCAGTTTTTTCTTTCATATCACATAGTTCACCCATAACATCCATTACTTTATAAGAATGTACATATTTAAGATGAATATGTGGGATAGAGAGATCATAACGATTGACATAATTATCAAATGCCTTTTTCGCATGTTCTAAATTAATCATGTAGAACCTCTAATACTTTTTTCAAATCATCAAGAGGAACCTGTCCTGGTGCACTCACATCCTTAGCTGTCGCAAAGGTCATACATGAACCAAAGTATTCCCCCATCATACGTGACAAGCGTCCTAGTTTACCCATGGACATAGTAATAATAGGCCTTCCCAAGCGCTGACTTGAATAAAGAGTGGCTTCTAAAAGTGTTAATAGGTCTTCTTTACTTTCTGGCATAACAGCAAGTTTAGGTAAATCAGCCCCTAATATTTCCATCTTTTCGAGTGTTTCCTGCATATCTTCTCTTGAAGGTGTTTCATCAAAATGATGTTCACTCATAATAACATGAACACCTTTCTTATGTGCATACTGAACAAGCTCCATCACAGATTCATATCCCTGTGATAACTCAATATCTACTAGATCTACATATGCATCACAGATTTCTTTAATACAATGTATATACTCTAGAGAAGTAAGTTCTCCTTCTCCTCCTTCACTCACAGTACGGATTGTACCTAATACAAGTTTATCTGTATGTTTCTTAATTTCTTCTAATACATCTGTTAAATGTCCTTCTTTTAATCCTTCATAGAAATCAAGCCTAATTTCTACTACATCATAATCTAAATCCTTATAAGAATCTAAAGTATCAATGATACCTTCTTTCGTTGTATCTACAATAGGAAGACAAATCTTAGGTGTTCCTTCCCCAAACACAACATTCTTTATATCTAATACATTATGCTTCGTGATGACAGGCATATAAAAACCCCCTTATTTCTCTTAATGTTTTATCGTACTGATCCCCCAGCAAGAAGTGTGGTGAATTCCTAATGACCTTATGTACACAATAAGGCAATGATGACTGAATAAAAGTAAAATCAGAATCCTTGATGACATCATTTTCACCAGATAGTAATAAAGCTGGAATCTTGAGTTCTGATAAGTAATCTGCAGTAAAATGTGGCTCTTTTGTCATAAACGAAATGAGCTTAAAGCGTATTCTTGATCTCTTATCATATATACAGAATATTGGCAATAAGAGTAATGTCATATACATATGGAGTCGATAATACCATTTAATACCTTGAGGAGTGGCATTAGGTGAAAGAAGTGCCATATGTTTTAAACGGTCATCTTTTCCTGCAAGTGTAAGTGCGATATTCGCACCATCACTAAAGCCAATGACATCATATGCTACTAAATCTAATTCATTTGCGACATCCATCACATCCTGAGCCATACGATCTAGTGTTAAAGGACCACTCTTAATAGATTTACCATGATAACGTGAATCCATTGCGATTAATTGATAATCGTTTTCTAAATCCTTGATTAATTGATCATATATTTTTCTATTTTCCTGATTCCCATGTAATAAGATAATCGGATAACCATTTCCATGTACTTCATAATATATCTTCATAGCATTACCTCACTTTGACCCCATTATAACACATATTAAATAACTATGAAAAAAGTGACTTGTTAATGTGTTTAACAGTCACTCTCATCACAAATAAAAATAACATCGATATATACAATGTTTTTCTAATATCATACAGTGCAGAAAATGTAGTAATATATTATTTCTTCACTATCCATTTACCACTTCTATTAGAGCCTTCTCTTTCTACTAACCCATTTAAACGCAAATATTGAATGATGTTTTGAATCTGTTTTCTAGATAGATTAAACTCTTCCATTAGCTTAACCTGTGTTACAAAAGGATTTTCTCTCATTCTATTAAGTATCTCCAACCTTCTTTCAGTTCCTTTTTTGGCACCTTTTGCATCAACTTTGACTCCTTTTTCCTCAATTTCGGCTCCTTTTAGCCCAACTTCGGCTCTTTTTTGCCCAATTTTGGCTCCTTTTGACTCCTGTTTCATAAATGCTTCATGTGTGAACTACCCATCACCTAAAGGTAATGGGCTTCAGAGAGCCTAACGGCTCTTTTTAAGAAGTTTGACATTTAAGTTTCCACCTATTGCTAGGCAATCCTTATTCTTACAGGCGTGTCCACCTCGCCTCTACTGTATAGCCCCACAAGGGACACAACATTACTTTTACGCAAAATATTTAATGCACCATTTACATCAGCATTAAGACATTTACCATTTAAACATTGATACATACCTCTATGTATTCGCTTTCCACTAAATGTATAGCTTTGCGGGTTGTCGTTATTGTAAATAGGAATATCATCCTTATCCCAAAACGATGCTTTTGAAGTATAGCTTTCTTCCTGCTTTACAAAGACAATGCCATTAATCTCACAAAGGTACTCTAGCTTAAAACGAAGTTGTCCATAAGGTATATTTACAAATGTCTGATTATTGGCTTTACCAATACTACTGTTCTTCTGGAAAGTTTCATTATAGCCAACTACAAGTGTTCCAATATCATTATTGATGCAATAATCTATGATTGTGCGTGCAATCTTGTTCATATAATCATTAATCTTATTATTCCTGCTGCGAGTATTGGCTTTTTGTTTATTGGTAGGTCTTTTTCCAATATTTTGTTTATCTTTTACAGACTGTAAATGTGCATTTTGCTTATTGTACCACTGATTTATGGATTTAAGTCGCTTACCATCAATGATGAATGTCTTGCCATTACTTGATACCGCTGTTACAAGATTATTAATACCAAGGTCAATTGCCAGTGCATTATTTATATTTAAGTTTCTTTGAATACATTCAGCTTCATAGATATATTGAATTTCAAAGAACCTAGGGTTTGCTTTCGGTATGATACGGATTTCCCTAACTTTCTTATCAAGTAATGTGGGTGGGATGGTAATCTCTACACATTTATGTGCTTTCTTGTAAGCATTTGAATATGGTAAAATCAGTTTATTACCACTAAGTCTTACAAAACCTATGACAAGCGTAGTATATCCATCTTTTGGAAGATAGTTTGGCAAACGACAATCCTTAAAAGCATACTTGCCTTTTACGGTAAAAATTTATCCGGTTGTGCACAGAAAAACATTAACCCTACATTCTTAGGTTTAACGTATTCCGGAAGTATACTAATAATATTCATATCACTACATAATTCAGTGAAATCTCCAGTTATTGATTTTTCATATAGTGAACTTCCTATTTCTCTCAGATAATTCTGAATCAAAGTTATATTCAGATCAGTTATTTCTGCTTGATGATTTACTCTATCATCAAACGGCACCCTATTTGCTAGATTAAATAAATCCTTTTCTTCATCATCAGATGGTGCCACAGTGTTTGAAGCTTTACGAATGTAATGTATTCTCTCTTTATTATTTCTCTCCATCGTCTTTGGCGATGAGTATGGTCTATTATCACCACCTGGACACCATATTACAATAAAATACTTACCTTGATATTTTTCAACACTAATTATCGGTGTATAAGACGGTCTAAGAAGTTTGCATTTCGCAAAAATATTTTTCTGGAAAGAATCTAATTTTTCAGGTGGTACTCCCTTTAGCGGATAAATGGGTCTTCCATTAACCTCTTGCACTCCAATAATAATAATAATAATATATCCACCGCCCAATTATCAAGATCATTCGCAAATGCACATATAGTTTTCAAAGATGCTGCTGGATCCCAAGTTTGTTTTAATTCAATTCTTGCCCATTCAACAACATCGCCAGATAATAATGTTTTAATACTTGTTGGTATTGCCATATAGTCATATCCTCCATACTATTTAATACTCCAATATTTGAAGAATTGCTTATTTAAGAGAGACTATTTTCGAATCACCTACACACATTTCTGTACATTCTTTGTCACTACACACAACGAACTAACAATCACACCTCACTATTTATACAATATTTATTCACAAATAAATAAGTTAAAACTAACTTTTTTTGTACAAGTTGTGTATTTTTAAGTCATTTCACAAATCTTGATTTACCTTTTTACAAATGTTTGCTATAATCAATGAATTAGAAGGGGTAGTATAAGGGAGAGAAAGATAACATGACAAATATGCAGAAAAGAAATAAGATTATTGTAATTATTGTATCTGTACTCGTGATTCTTGGATTATCAGTATTCCTCTATATTCATCATATGGGTACAGCTTATAGTGATCGCTTCTTACCTTCTACTTATATTAATAATGTAAATGTAGGTAAGTTAAGTGTTGCAGATGCAGAAAAGAAGATTGCTGAAAATCAGTTAAACTACACTTTAGAAATGAAGTTTAGAAATAAGACTACCGAAACTATTTCAGCAAAAGAAATTGACATGAGTTATGTTCCTGATGGAAAAGTTGAGGCTTTATTGAAGAAACAGGATTCATTTACATGGTTCAAGAACTACTTATTTAATCACAAAGGAAATAAGAAAACTATTCAGACTAAGACTTCTTATGATGAAAATAAGTTAAAGGATGTTCTTTATAGCAAGAATCAGTTAAAGGATGAAAACCAGACAGCGCCTACAGATGCACGTATGAAGTATGAGAATGGTTCATTTACTGTACAAAAGGAAAAAGCTGGAAATAGTTTAAATAAAGAGACTGTTTATGAAGCAGTGAATAAAGCTGTTGGTCTTCAGAAAACTAGTTTAAATGTTGCTAAAGTAAAGGATGCATATAAGATCCCTGGAAAAACAACTGAAACTGTTAAATCTGAAGCTGAAACATTAAAGAAATATTTAAAGACTTCTATTACTTATGAACTACCTAACAATCAGAGTGAAGTCTTAAATAGTGAAAAGATGTTAACATGGCTTGTTAAGAATGAAGATGGTACTTATAGCTATAACGAAGAAATCTGGAATAAACGTATGAAGAACTTTGTTTATACACTTGCAGCTAAAGCCAACACTGTTGGTAAGACACATACGTTTAATGCAACAGGTTTAGGTGTAAGAACTGTAAGTGGTGGTACTTATGGTTATAAGATGAATCAGACAGAAGAAATCGCAAAGATTAAAGAAGAATTAAATGCTGGTAAGGCTGTTAAGAGAGCTCCTGCTTATAGTGCTAAAGAACAGTCTACTGAGAATTATGGTCTTGGTGGTAATTATGTTGAAGTTGACTTATCTCGTCAGCATCTATGGATTTATAAGAATGGTCAGTGTGTTCTTCAGTCAGATTGTGTATCAGGTAAGATGACAAATGATCGTTATACTCCAGCTGGTACATATTATATTTATTCTAAAGAACGTAATAGAGTATTAAGAGGTACTAAGGATCCTGTTACAGGTAAGTATCCTTATGAATCTCCTGTAAGTTATTGGATGCCATTCAATAGAGGTATTGGTTTCCATGATGCAAACTGGAGATCTAGTTTTGGTGGTAATCTTTATGTATCTGGTGGTTCACACGGATGTGTTAACCTTCCAGTAAGTTTTGCAGGTACTATGTACAATACTATTACAACTGGTATGCCAGTAGTCATTTACTACTCACAGGGCTATACATTAAATGGATAAAAAAATGAGTCATACACAAACGTGTATGACTTTTTTTCTGCCCTTATATTACCATATTTTCGCTATTTTTTCAATTCTTGTTCTTTTTTAGAATATATGATATTAAGAATAGCAGGAGGTGCCTATGAATCAAATTATTGAACATCGCAAACTTAATAAAAAAGAGAAAATGATTCTTACCAATCATTTGATCAAAGTATGTAGAGATCTGCATTGGATAGAAACTGATTCCGACAAAGCTGTTTTTATCACTGAACCTTTTCTTGGTTATTCTTCTATTTCTCATTTGAAGCATATTATCACAATGTTTTATATCATCAGAAGCAGAATGGATATTACATCTAGTGATGAAGATATCAGAAATGCACTTTATCACTATCAATCTATCAATCGTGTGATAGAAATATTATTGAAAGAAGGTGGAACCTATCGAATTGAGACTATTAGATACAGAGAAGAATTATGATCCTTCTCTAGTCAAAAAACTTGTTTGTCGTTATAACCATAACCAAAGTACTTCTATTTCTTTAGAAGACTTCAAGCATATTCTAGATACTATAGATTATATTTTAGAACATGGAGAAACATTCGATGAAGGTATTCAATCTATACAATCAGATATCAAAGAAATACAAAGAATTTATAAGAGTATTCAATTACTTCCCATCAATAATGAAAAGTATCTGAATGTTTTGAAGAAACAGATTCCTTTCTTTATTCAATCTGTTACAGGAGAAGATGCATTATTTCATTATTGTGATATTTCCGTAGATTTGGATTATCCTCTTATTGATGGTATCCCTCTTTATCATGATATGTATCATTTAAGAGGAACTGATCTTGTACTTTACTATTTAAAGAGACTCAGTGAAGAGAATCATTTCTGCAGTCTATTTGATGATTTAGAAACATTTATTGAAGACTATGAAAAGACTATTAAGACATCTGTATATGACTTACAAATTAACTTCTTTGAACTAGTGGTTCATCAATGCATAACACATATATCTATTTATAATTCACCTGGTTTAATTATTCATGACAAAAAAGAAGTTAAAGAAATAAATTCTATTATAAGTTTTTTCCATTATCCTATGATTGATTTATTTAAAGAAAACATTATTGCATCTTTCAACAAGATTCCTATTATTTATCCACAGGATAGTTATCAAATAACTTTTAGTCACGAAGGTGCTGATTTCTATGAGATTCTCAATCAATTTGAATATTCCAGAGATATCACATTATTAAAACAATTAAGTATCTACGATCTAATAGATTTCTTAGAACAGGATATTCTAATAAATGAAGAATACACAGCCTTTATGAGCTCTTTAACCGCAATAGAAATTGTTTCTATCCTAAAACTCATTATTCCTGAACTTGACACATTTCTGCATTCAACATCTATCGCAGATATCATTAGCGAATTAGATACATCTATCACATATCAAGAAATACTATCTCACTATATCACAACAGAAGTTCTCAACACTTATCCACAATACATAAAAAAAGAAGGTTCTTTTTGAACCTTCTTATCTTCTACCTGCTCCTGCATAATGTGCAGAATAATATCCACTATTTAATGAAGAAACAACTACACCTGTCTTAGAGTTTGCAGCATGGATGAACTGTCCGCCACCAATATAGATACCTACATGAGAGATACCTGATTTATAAGTTCCAGCGAAGAATACTAAGTCACCAGCTGTTAAGCCATCCTTAGATACTCTTGAAGTTCCACTATACTGAGCCGCTGCAGTTCTAGGTAATGATTTACCATTCTGACTATATACCCAAGAAGTGAATCCTGAACAGTCAAATACTGTTGGCCCAGAAGCACCCATACGATATGCACAGCCGAGTCTTGAACGTGCTGTTCCAACGATACCACCCTGTGCAGCGCCTCCGCCAAGACCACCAAGGTTATAGCTTCCGCCTTTGTTGCTCTTGTTGTTCTTGTTGTTAGTTTTTACTTGTACTACTGGTGCAGCAGATACATTGATCTTTGCACTTGTTTCAGATCTATTACCAGCATTATCAGTAACTCTGTAATAAACACGATAAGCGCCAGCTTTGTTTGTATTAACAGTTCCAGTAATTTCTACTTTACCTGTTACATCACCATCTAAGTTATCGATAGCTGATGCTAAGTTTGATTTAGGATCAAATGAAGTACCATACTTCACATCTACATTATCGCTCTTTAATGTAATTGCTGGTGCAGCCATATCTGCTACTCTTACTTCATAATCATTTGAAGTCTGGTTTCCAGAACCATCTGTTGCAGTTACCTTGATTGGCTGTGCATCAGTCATATTTCTAGTATCTACATTACCTTCTACAGTAACTGTAGGGTTCACATCATAGTTATCCTTAATATCAACATAATTGTGAATATCGAAACCATCACCATAGTTAACAGTGATATTACCATTCTTTAAATTCATTTCTGGCGCAATTGTATCACCAACATTGAATGTAAAGTCTTTTTCCGCTTTATTACCTGCGTTATCTTCAACAGTTGCATGGATTACCTGTTCACCTAAAACAGATGTATCTAAGCCACGATCGAAAGTAATGAAATCAGAAACATCACCATCAACATTATCAGTTGCTTTGATGTACTGTTTTAAATCATTGTTGCCGTTTGCTTCAACATCAATAACATAACCATCATTATTTACTGATTCTAATGCAGGTGCTTCTGTATCAACAACCTTAACTTCAACTTCTTTAGTTGTTTTGTTGTTGAATGCATCCTTTACAGTAACATTAACTTTATAAGTCCCAATCTGATCCTTCTGATAAGAAGTATCATCAATTTCAGTTTTAATAACGCTTACTGTATCTCTATTATCTGATACAGTGAAATCACTTGCTTTTAATTCTGTACCAAATGGTACTTCAAGCTTATTTGAATGAACAACAGGCGCTGTTCTATCAGCTGCTGCATAACCTACTAATGCAAATGCTGAAATAGCGACTACTGGAATAAACATTGTCTTCTGAGTTTTAATACGATCTAGCATGAAATCTACAACTTCTTTAGTTTTCTTATCCATGTAATCCACTCCCTTTCTTTACGACAATGACTATTATATCACTCTGTACAAAAAAATAAAGAACTTTCTTAAGAATTTTTTAAGAAATATAAAAAAGAGTTGAATATATCAACTCTTTTTTGATTAAGAATTATTTAATAATGTTGTAAGAAATATGGTATCAAGCACGTTTTTCTTTAAATGTCAAGGATAATACTAAAGCGGTTACAATTAATACGGATAAAAACAAATAGAATGGTGTCATTGTAGAGAAGCTATCAATCAGTTTTCCACCAATTAACTGTACGACTGCAGCACCAATTCCTCTACCTACTGTTGCCTGTAAGCCAAAAGCTGTAGAGACATACTTATCTTCTACAATTTCCATGATTAATCTTACTGTAATCATAGTAAAGAGAATAGTAGATAGGCCTTTGAATACAAATACTGCCACAATTAAATTTGGATTAGGTAATGTTGCATACCAGACAAAGTTGACTATAGACATGGCACATGCAAAGAGCATGATATGTTTATATGAGAACTTCTTAATAATAAAGTCAGTTGCAAGTATTGCAGGTACTTCAAATAATGTCGCAAATAATTGGTATGTACCTACCATGGATGCTGTTCCACCTACTGATTTAATAAATACTGAGATATAAGTGAAATTAGCTGTACAAGCGCCCCAGAAGAAGAAAGAGATTAATAGGAATATAATGTACTGTTTATTCTTAAAGAGGCTCTTATAGGCTTCTTTTGAGCTATATTCTACTTTTGTTTCAGTCTGCACTTCTTCTGGATCATTGACTCTTAGGATACAGATAAGAACTGTTATTGTACCAAAGAGGAAAATAACAAAGATAGAAATAGGTGCAATCACATCATAAACTAAACCACATAACTGAGCACTAATGGCATAACCAACAGAACCCCATAATCTGATCTTACCAAAGTCATAAGGTGAAGAAACACCGATTCTGTCCGTTAATGGTGTGACTGCATTAAATAAGGCAAGAATAGTCGCACTAGTAATTAATAGAATAATTAACTGATGTGAGAACATAAAGATCATATTCATTACTACTGTAATAAATAATGCTACTAGAGATACCTTTCTAGGTGAACGGAAGCGGTCTGCCAATGTTCCTAGATAAGGCTGAGCAAAGATTGAGAATAGTGGTGCTGATGAAGTAATAAGTGATATTTGCTGTGCATTAAAGTGAATATCACTTAAATATAAAGCAAGCATTGCATTATAACATGCAAATGCGAAATAAAAGAAAAATGATGTACCAGCATGATACATATAGCTGTTCTTTTTCATGATGTCCCCTCCAACGAGTTTCATTATAACTGTATATAGTTAAAAGGTGAATTTTTTTCACAAAATGTAACGGAATTCTAAAAAAGCCTAACTCAATGAGTTAGGCTCGTTTATCAAAATCATGTCCTGGATCGAATGCTAGCACATAGAATACACTGCCACAGTCAACCCCAAATAAGACAAACTTCTCTTTTCCATTTCTTCTTAAATGCATATGAATTATATCAGATTCCAATAATGCTTTTTCTTGTGGATATGCTTTTTCAAACTTATCTTTAATCCTTTTTACAAAGTCATTCGATAAATCTACTTTACTTCCTTTTGAAGAAGTATATTGCGTAATAACTTCCTCTAAACTAGAACATTGATCCACTTCAAACAAAAATTTCTGTAATTGATCAAACACTTTTTCTTCCTTGTGTTTGCTATTATATTTACTTAAACCATTAAAACAACATACATTACATTTCCATAAATACTTAAAATTAATTTCCGGATGATTCTTTAGATTAGCCAATTGGTTTGTCAAAACAACCTTTTCATCTTTAATCTTGCTAATATCAGTTAACTTTTTTTTACTCATTTAGTTCACTTCAATAGACTTATAGTATTCCTTCATAGTAGTAGAAGAAATAATGCTATGGCTACTTTCAAATTTTCCTAAACCTACTCTTTGTTCTAACCATGGACGCTCTGTATGTGTTAAAGCTTCTAATTGATCAGCACCATACTCTCCATAAGTATCCCAAACCGCTTCTAAGACTTCAATCTGCTCTGGCGTAAATAATTTTTTCATTCTAGCCATGACTTCTTCACGATTAGTAATTTTTAATTCACGCCAGCCATAGCCTTTAAAAGTTTGATATAGAGTGGGATTTACTGGACCATGTACCCATGCTTCGAATTCAGAATGATTAGCTATATCCTGATCTAAAAGAGTCAAGCTCCATGCTTCAGCATAATAACAAAGCTTCTGAATCTTTTTGTTTGACATATTTCCTTTTAACAAAAACCAATCTGCTACATCAGTAATATCTGCTTTTATTGGTTTATCCACAATTGCTATCTTTGCTGTCATGCTGTATCCCTCCATTTGAAAATTTAAATGATCCATAATTTTCAAACTCATTATAGCTTTGTACAACAAATGATTCAACCAACTTGATATCTTGTTTTTCAATTTCTGGACAAATCTCATGATTTCATGCACCTCACTTTGAGCTCTACTTATTTATACTGCACAAAGCGGTTATTTTCTAATTCTGTTATGAAATGACGATTGTCAAGTGGAAGTATCA
>UMLJ01046421.1_pt1 | contig 18719 bp, 16 predicted proteins | sample 1966521 | NCBI WGS metagenome assembly UMLJ01 (sample SAMEA4836199, study PRJEB28245) | human gut metagenome | biome: gut microbiome; material: fecal sample | place: Denmark | collected 2008
CAAAAGAGGATGCAGCTAAGGCAACGACGGAAGTGACGACAGAAGCTACAACAGAGGCGACAAAGGAAACCACAACGGAAAATACAACCAAGGCAACCACGGAAGCCACAACCGAAAGTACAACCAAGGCAACGACAGAAGCTACAACAGAGGCTACGACAGAAGCAACTACGGAGGCTACGACAGAGACAACTACAGAAGAAAAGAAAAAGGGTGGTTCGATCACGATCAGGCCGGGTATGTATGCAGAGGCAATCTCTCAGGCATTATATGATATCGGAATGGTAGACAGTGTACAGGATTTTTATGATTATCTTGTAAGCTCCGGTAATTCCATGAAACTAATGTGTGGAACTTTCACATTCAAGGGTGATGAAACCTACGATGAGATGATCACCATTATGAGAGATGGACGATAGTTATAGCATGAATTAAAGCAAAATATGAGATAATGAGCATTGCGCTGGAATGTGCTCGCACATACCAGCATAATGCGAAAAAGACATGGAACTGTTAAGTGACATGAGATTATAAAAAGAAAGTGCTTGCATGCACTTTCTTTTTGTGTTATTATCGTTTTTGTGTGTGGGCTTGTATATAGCAGGCTCATAAAAATAATATACATGCTGGTTGATTCCTGAAGTGGTGCCTATAGCTCGGGTGACTCGGTGAAAGAGAGATCAGCAGAAGAATATAACCATGGAGGTAGAAAAAATGAGCGTTATTTCAATGAAACAGTTATTAGAAGCAGGTGTACATTTCGGACACCAGACAAGAAGATGGAACCCTAAGATGAAGCCATACATCTACACAGAGCGTAATGGTATCTACATCATCGACCTTCAGAAGTCAGTAGGAATGGTTGACGATGCTTACAATGCAATCGGTGACTGCGTAGCAAATGGTGGAAAGATTCTTTTCGTTGGTACAAAGAAGCAGGCTCAGGACTCAATCAAGAGTGAAGCAGAGCGTTGCGGTATGTACTATGTAAACGAGAGATGGTTAGGCGGTATGCTTACAAACTTCAGCACAATCCAGACAAGAATCGCTACTCTTAAGAAGTACGAAGCTATGGAAGCTGACGGAACATTTGATGTTCTTCCTAAGAAGGAAGTTATCCAGATCAAGAAGGAGATGGAGAAGCTTCAGAAGAACCTTGGCGGTATCAAGGAAATGAAGGAAATTCCTGACATGATCTTCGTTGTAGATCCTAAGAAGGAAAGAATCTGTATCCAGGAAGCTCATTCACTTGGAATCAAGCTTGTAGGTATTGCTGATACGAACTGTGATCCGGAAGAATTAGATTATGTTATTCCTGGTAACGATGATGCTATCAGAGCTGTAAAGCTTATCGTTTCAAAGATGGCAGATGCAGTTATCGAAGCTCAGCAGGGTGCTGATGCAACAGATGCTGAAGAAGTTGCAGATGAGGAAGCAGCAGTAGAAGAGTAATATTTTGGAATATAAATACTAGAATTTTGGAGGTTATTACGATGGCTATTACAGCAAGCATGGTAAAAGAGTTAAGAGAACTCACAGGTGCTGGTATGATGGATTGTAAGAAAGCACTTACAGAGACAAACGGTGATATGGATGCCGCTGTGGAAGTACTCAAAAAGAGTGGTGCAGCTAAGGCTGAGAAGAAAGCAGCAAGAATTGCAGCAGAAGGTATCGCTAAGGTTGCAATTGATGGTAATACAGCAGTAGTTGTTGAAGTTAACTCAGAGACAGACTTCGTTGCAAAGAATGCAATTTTCCAGGAGTTTGTACAGGCAGTTGCAGATAAGGCACTTACAGTCGATACAGAAAAGGCCGGAGACGGCGAAGACGTTGTCTCAATCCTTGATATGAAGGCTGATCTTGATGATAAGATCCTCAAGATCGGTGAGAAGATCTCCATCAGAAGATTTGAGAAGGTTACAGCAGATGTTGTTGCTTCTTATATCCATGGTGGCGGAAGAATCGGTGTTCTTGTAGCCGGTAACGGTGCTTCAGATGATGCAGCTAAGGAAGCACTTACAAACATCGCAATGCAAATCGCAGCTATGAACCCACAGTATATCTCAAGAGACGAGATCTCAGCAGATGAGCTTGCTAAGATGAAAGAGATCACAATTGACAGTGCATTAAATGATCCATTCTCACTTCCAAAGCCGGTTCTTTCCAAGTTGATCGAGAAGGCTGTAGCCGGTGTATGGAGCGCAGAAGATGTAGCTATCTACGAAGAGAAGAAGTCAAACATGAACTTCTTACCTAACTTCCTTTCAAAGGAAGCTAAGGCTCAGTTAGCAGAGATCGCTTGTGCTGATAAGGAAGAGATCTCAGGCAACAAGATCTTCTCAGGACTTGTTGAAGGACGTATCTCTAAGCAGATGAAGGAAATCTGTCTTCTTGATCAGGGATATGTTAAGGCTGAAGATGGCAAGCAGACAGTTGCAGCATACCTGAAGTCTGTAAATCCTGCTCTTAAGATTGCTAAGTTCGTTCGCTTTGAAGTTGGTGAAGGTATGGAGAAGAAGAACGAAGACTTCGCAGCAGAAGTTGCTAAGCAGATGAATGTATAATTTTATTTGTTGAATTATAATAAAGAATTTCAAGCCCTTGAAAACATTATGTTTTCAAGGGCTGTTTTACAAATACGCAAAAAAGAAGCGGAGAAGATAACGATTATGAATGATACAGGGAATAAGCAGAAAATATTAAGATTACTGGAAATTGTAGCCGGTGCATTTGGTCTGTTTGTTGCTTTGGGCTGGTCTTTCTTTGATATGCTTGTTCGTTGCAAAGGAAAAAAACGACAGAAGAAAAAGAAATGGTTTCAACTGTCTCATATAAAGAAAAATCATCCAAGAGACAAATACGAAAAGGAATATGAAGAAGGAAAACTGTGGTGTGCTGAGCAGCAGATGAAGGATTGCTTTATCAGAAGCAGAGATGGACTGTATCTGCATGCTTATTATCTTCCGACAAAAGAAGCGAAACGTTTTGTTGTGTTAAGTCATGGATATAAAGGTAGTGGCTTTGGCGATTTTGCATATACAGCACGTTTCCTTCATGAGAATGCGTGTAATTTATTGTTTATTGATCAGAGATGCTGCGGTTTGAGCGAGGGTGAATATATTACATTTGGTGCAAAAGAGCAATGGGATGTACAGCAATGGAGTTATTATATTGCTGCAAGAAACAGAGAGAAGCTCCCAATCTATCTTTATGGAGAATCCATGGGGGCTGCGGCGGTGCTTATGGCTTCAGGACATAAACTGCCGGAAGAAGTGAAAGGCTTGATTGCAGATTGTGGATTTTGCTCGATGAAGCGTCAGCTTCAGGATATCGCAGCTAACTGGTTCCATTTGGGCTGGGTAGAGCTGCTTTTGTTCCGTGTAGATCTGTTTTGCAGGATGTTTGGCCGATTTCGTATGAGTGATGCTGACACGATAGAAGCAATGAAGAAAAATAAACGTCCGGTTTTGTTTTTTCATGGGGAAGCAGATACCTATGTAGTTCCGGAGAATTCTTTATATAATTATGCATTATGCGGTGCTCCCAAAGAACTGGTCATTATACCGGAAGCACGGCATCTTTGCGCGCCATATGTAGCTCCGGAGCTTTATCGACAAAAGCTGCTTGATTTTTTTGAAAAATATGATAATTAAAATAGAATCACCGGAAGTAACAGGATCCCTCTTAAGCAGATAAGGTAAATGCAGAATCTGTTTAAGGGGGATTTTTATATCAGGATAATTCTGATCTATAGATTACTTTTAAAGTTTCGGTCAATTTCATGTAAAGTGTTTGTTAAGTTGTACAAGGGGTGGAATTCAAAAATGAAATGTGATAAGTTCACAAAAGAATAAAGAATACAGGAGGTTATCCATGATGATAAAACAGTATCCCTTAACAGCAGCACAAAAAATGCATGATGACTGGATAAAAAAATATAAAACACAGCAGGTGTCCGGTGTCAGTGTTGTGGCATCTTTAAAAGCAGAACTGGATTTCGGACTTTTAAAAAAATGTATTCAGTTGGAATATGAGAGATATGGATGTATGCGTATTCGTTTTACGAAACGTGATAAAAATGGTGATGTGAAGCAATATCTTACTGAAAAAGAAACCCGTGATATTCCTTTAAAAGACTTATCAGGAATGCATATGGATGAAGCAGACAATCTAATGCAGCAGTGGGCATATGAGACATTTGATGGAGATGATATTCCGCTTTGCGATATAGTGATGGTAAAACTGCCGGATGGATATAATGGTTTCTTCATCCATATGGATCATAGATTGATTGATTCCTGTGGACTGGTTGTGATGATCAATGATTTGATGCAGTTATATACGCATTATAAATTCAATACACCATATCCGCAGAAGTTAGCTGATTTTGAGGAAGTGCTGGTTAAAGATCTGAATCGTGCAAATAATGAAAAACGTTTTGCCAAAGATAAAAAGTTCTGGGATGATCAGCTGGATGCATGGGGGGAACCCCTTTATTCTGATATCCAGGGTTTAGATGTACTGGAAGCATCAAGAAAGTTACATAGGAATAAAACACTCAGGGCTGCCGATATAGAATTAGATCAGTTGTTTGTGGCAGTAAAGGATTATCAACTGGAGCCGGAGCCAACGAAAAACCTGATAGATTTTTGTATGAACCATCAGCTTTCAATGACAAATCTGTTGTTACTTGGTATTCGCACATATCTGTCAAAAATGAATCATGGACAGGAAGATATTACGATAGAAAACTTCATTTCACGACGGTCTACCCATGATGAATGGACCTCCGGTGGTAGTCGGACTATTATGTTTCCATGTAGAACTGTGATTTCGGCAGATACTGATTTCCTGTCGGCAGCATATGAGATTCAGAATATGCAGAATCGGATCTATATGCACAGTAACTATGATCCGGCGTTGATCAGAGAGGAAATGCAGAAACGATATCATACACCGAAGAATACAGCCTATGAAAGCTGTTACCTTACTTATCAGCCGATGCCGGTAAAATTGGATAATCCTCATCTGGTACAAATTCCACAGCATGCAAAATGGTTTGCAAATGGTGCAGCTACAAAGAAAATGTATCTGACAGTATCTCATACAGATAATGGAGGTATGAATTTTTCATATCATTACCAGACCGCACATTTGGCAGAACATGATATGGAATTGTTATATTACTATATGATGCGGATATTGTTTAAAGGGATCGCGGAACCTGATATGAGTATCGGAGAAATCATGGAACAGGTATAAAATAAAACATATAAAGGAGAAATTATTATGACACAGGAAATGCAATTTAAGAAAATCATAGCACAGTATTGTGATGTTAAGCCGGAGGAGATGACAAACGATATGAAGTTCAGAGAAGATCTGGGCTTTAGTTCGCTTGATTTTATGTCTTTCTTGGGAGAAATTGAAGACACATTTGACATTGAACTGGAGGAAGACGACGCACTGCATGTATTCACAATTGTAGAAGCACTTGATCTGTTAGAGCGATTACAGCAGGAAACTGTATAATCAGAGAATATAAGTATATGATCGCAGTAAGTATGTGCGGAGGTATAATAAGATATGTTGATTCGTGATATTTTGGAAGAAAGCGAAAAAAAGTTTTCAGAAATAAAGGCAGTAAAATGGTTGAAGAAAAAGGAGATCTGTGATAGAAGCTACCGGGAGCTGATGGAGAATGCCAAGTCTGTCAGAAAAGGATTGTGTGAGGAAAGCTTTCAGGGAAAGCATATAGCATTGATCGGTAGTAGTTCTGTGGAATGGATAGAAGCTTATCTGGGAATTATAACAGGTCAGGCAGTAGCCGTTCCTCTTGACGCAGGACTTCCGGCAGAGGATCTGATAGATCTTCTGAATCGTTCAGATGCGGAAGCACTCTTTTTAAGTCCTAAAATTCAGACCTTGTCGGAACGGATACTGGAGGAATGCCCAAAACTGAAAAAAATCTGGATATTACAGGAAGAAAACATCGAAACAAATCAGAAAAAAGTTGCATCTGTAGCAGAATTAATGACGTCAGGTATAAACGGTACAGATGATTTTGCAGCACCGGATCCGGAAGATATTGCTACGATTATTTTCACCTCCGGAACTACAGGAAAAAGTAAAGGTGTTATGCTGACACAGAGAAATCTGGCAGAAAATGTAAAATCCGTTAATTATACTGCAGATCCCGGAACCATAGTATTAAATGTTTTACCGATTCATCATGCATTTTGCCTTGTTATGGATTGGCTCAAGGGTTTTTCCTTTGGAGCAACGGTATGTATCAATGATTCTCTGTTACATATGGTAAAAAATATGGGCGTCTTTCATCCTGATATCATGTTGATGGTACCCTTGATGGTAGAAACAATTTACAAACGTCTTTCGGCAATGAACCCTTTGATCCCAAAGAAAATAGTTGCAGCCAAGGCATTTGGGGGAAAGCTGAAAACAATATTTACAGGTGGAGCACATCTGGATCCGTTTTATATTGAGAAATTTGCAGAATATGGTGTAAATATTTATGAGGGATATGGAATGTCGGAATGTTCGCCTGTCATCAGCAGCAATGTACCGGAAGATCATAAGGCCGGTTCTATAGGACGACCGCTTTCCAATGTTGAGATTTCTTTTGAGGATGGTGAGATTCTGGTACGAGGCAGTAGCGTTATGAAGGGTTATTATCAGATGCCGGAAGAGACTGCAGAAGCCTTAAGAGGTGGATGGCTGCATACAGGAGATAAAGGATATCTGGATAAAGATGGATTCTTATTTATCAATGGAAGAATAAAGAATCTGATCATTCTTTCAAACGGAGAAAATATATCACCGGAGGAAATAGAAAATAAGCTGGCTCTTGGAAAGTTGGTGGGGGAGGTGATTGTGACAGGAGAGAACAATGGTCTTATTGCAAGAATCTATCCGGATCAGGATGCTGTCTCGGCAAAACGGATGAATGAGGAAACAATCAGATCAGAGCTTCAGGCATTTATCGACAGTTATAATAATACGCAGCCGACCTATCGTCGGATTACGGGGTTGGTTATTCGTAAATATCCATTTATCAAGAGTGCGACTAAGAAGATAAAAAGGCAGGAAGTTCTGATTGATGAAGCACTTTAAGACAGATAAGGAAGTATACCTGTGAGAAATGACTGTGTCAGTATTCCGGCAATGATTTCTTCGGAACTCTTAAAATTTTCTCTTGTCCATTTATGGAGAACACCCAAGGTACTGCCAATGCTGCATGCGATCATATATGAGACCTCTTCTTTGGAGTGCACGGAAGACGTTGTTTTCCGGGTGGCATCTGTTACATAGCGGTGGAACATAGTTAAAGCCTTTTCAAAGAATTCATCGCCTCTCGGACTCCGGAGAATATTTGCCAGAAACGGATTCGTTTTGGTATAATTACAAATCGTCAGAAAGAAAGATTTGCATATATCCTGATTATTTTCAGGATGAAAGTCTTCCATGAGGGTGAAAATATCCTGGATAGTTTTATCTTCAACAGCAGTTATAAGAGCTGGAATATTTTCGTAGTGGTTATAGAATGTACTGCGAACAATTCCGGCTCTTTTTATGATGTCTGTCACGGTTATTTTATCTATTTCTTTTTCTTTTAATACCAATAAAAATGCATCACAAATGGTATTTTCAATAAAGCAGTAGCGTTCATCGGATATTTCATGCAACATAGTGGTCTCCTTTCTGATGTATATTTATTTTATCACAGTTTTTATATAACCGGGTAAAAATGTAATGAAAATAGCGCCTTTTTATGTATTTATGTAAAAAAAGTTTATAATATCTTTATTTCCCTTACGAAATATGGTAACATATAAAAGTAAATTCGAAAATAGAGGAAAAGCAGATGAAGTACAGATGCGTGGTTTCAGATTTGGACAGAACGATTTTAAGACGGGATGGGATTTCCCATAGAACAAAGGAAGTTCTTGAAAAACTGGCAGATAGCCACGTTATTTTTATTCCGGCAAGTGGAAGATCTGTTTATTCCATTCCAGAATGCATCCGGGAGATTCGGGGTATCCGGTATGCGATCACATCCAATGGGGCAGCAATCTATAATTTATCAGATGATCATTCAGTATATAATTTAAAATTACGACCGGAAGTACCGGAGCAGATATTTGATCTGGTTACGGATAAAGATGTATTCTTTGAATGTTTTATAGACGGTAGAGGATATACATCTGAGATATATTATGAGAATCCAATGAATTTTGGAGAGTCAGAGGATATCAGTGCTTATGTAAGAAGCACCAGAACGCCGGTGCCTGATATAAGGCAGTTTATTTTACAGCATAATACGGAGTTGGATTCAATCTCAATTGTAGGACCGACAGAGAAAAAATACCGTATCATGCATGAATTAACGCAAAATATCCATACTGTTTATGTAACATCCGGAGCGCCGCGGCTGATCGAGATATCTGATCGTCATTCCGGCAAACATAATGGGTTAAAGGAAGTTTTACGATTCCTTGGAATATCAATGGAAGAAACAATTGCTTTCGGCGATGGAGATAATGACAGTGAGATGTTAGCAGAAGCCGGACTTGGAGTTGCGGTTTTAAATGCGACAGAGCGTTGCAAGGAAGCGGCAGATCTTGTGATCGGTGATTATCTGGATGACAGTGTAGCCGATTTCTTAGAGAAAACGGTGCTGTGAGGTACATTCATAAAAAGTGTTTTGACAGCAGGTACGTTTTCTGAAAGAAACAGTGCTGTAACGGCACACAGAGTTTTGATTATAAAGCATGGGAGATATCTGTAATGAGGGGCAGGTAGACAACCAATGCTTTTAATAAGAATAAACAAAAGAAAGGAAGGGAAATATGGATAAATTTTTCCACATTTCAGAGCGCGGTTCTAATGTTCGTACAGAGATTATGGCCGGACTCACAACATTTTTTGCCATGGCATACATTGTCCTGGTAAACCCAAATCAGGTAGCAGCAGATGGTAAGGCTGGATGGCTTGTTGCAGAAGGCGCAAGCGCAGCAGAAGTAGGCAGGGTTTGGAATGCAGTATTTATCGCATCCGTTCTTGTGGCTGTTATCGGTACACTTCTTATGGCATTCCTTGCCAGAATGCCGTATGCACAGGCATGTGGTATGGGACTGAATTCATTCTTCTGTACCTCATTTGTATCCGGTGCATTCTTTGCAGGCTGCAGCGTGATTGAAGGTTATCAGTCAGGTCTTGTTATCATCCTGTTATCAGGTATCGTATTCCTGATCCTGTCTGTAACCGGACTTCGTAAGTACATTGCGACAGCCATGCCGGAATGCCTGAAGAAATCAATACCGGCCGGTATCGGTTTGTTCATCGCATTGGTTGGTTTAAAGGGTTCAGGTCTTGTACAGGCGAATAAGTATACACTGGTACAGATCTTTGATTTCCATGGAGCAATTTCAGGTGCAGAGACACCGGCAGCTGCATGGAAAGCAGTTATTCCACCGGTTGTAACTATCATCGGTATTATCCTGATCGCAGTTCTTGCAAAGTTAAATGTAAAGGGAAATATCGTAATCGGTATCATTGTTTCCACAGTTCTTTATTATGTATTTAATCTGGAGACGCCATCTTTTGATGTATCCAGCATCGGTCAGTCTTTCAAAGACTTTGGCGAGATCGGTTTCCTTGGATGCTTCAAGGCGGATGCATGGAGAAATGCATTTGAAAGCCCATATGTTGGTGGCGTATTCTCAGGTATCATGCTGATCGTTGCATTCTGTCTGGTAGATATGTTTGATACGATCGGAACCTTATACGGAACCGCATCACAGGCGAATATGTTAGATGAGAATGGTGACCCGATCAACTTAGATAAGAGTATGATGTGCGACTCTATCGGTACAGCAGCAGGTGCTATTCTTGGTACATCGACATGTACAACCTTCGTTGAGTCAGCATCCGGTATCGCAGCAGGTGGAAGAACAGGTCTTGCAAGTTTAGTTACGGCAGCCTGCTTCGCAGTATGTCTGTTCTTAAGCCCGATCGCAGGTGTGATCCCAACATGTGCAACAGCTCCGGCACTGATCTTTGTAGGTGTATTAATGGCTAAGAATTTCGCTAAGATCGATATGGATGATATGCGTTCAGCAGTTCCTGCGTTCCTTACCTTCCTTATGATCCCATTAACTTACTCTATCTCAAATGGTATCGGTGTAGGATCAATCTCATATGTTTTGATCACCTTATTCACAGGTAACTACAAGAAGAAAGATATCGTTGTAACGATCATCGCTGCGTTATTCGTTGTGAAGTTTATCTTTGTTACAATGTAGGAAGGTATCTTATTTCTAATGAAATGGATTCTTATATTATCATGTAAAAGATACATTTCGTTTTCTGTTCGGTTTGCACGCTCATTAGCCAGCAGTCGCCCAGACTCGTCCTTCGGACTCAGACATGGGCTTGATGCTGGCAGCTAGTGCAAAGCCTCACAACGAAAACTGCATGAACATCTTTGTACATGATAATATAAGTAATCATTTCATAAAGAAATAAGGTATTTTATTTTTGAAACAGGCAATAATTTTTTTGTTGTTGTGCTGCCAAAGACAGAAAACGTCTGCCCTGAAAACTATGTTCTATAAGCAAACCTGTTCGAACGTCGGTCCTTAACGAGTCACCACAGGTGAGGAGTTTAGTACCGTTACGTGAGAATAGAACGCAAGTGTTTTGCGATAGAACATAGTTTTCAGGGCAGACGTTTTCGTCCGTTTAACCATAAAAAATATGCACCAGAGTGGAATCGAACCACCGCACACGGCTCCGGAGGCCGTTGCTCTATCCACTGAGCTACTGGTGCATGACTTATATATAATACAATATTTCCCTGAAATAATCAAATAGTTTCTTGTATTTCTTAATAGTTTTGGTATGTCCTTGCAAAATCAGTTTTGGAATGGTAGAATTTTGTCGATATAAAATATGAAAAGGAGCATAGGAAAATTGAGAAATAAAAAAAGCAGTTTTCTTGGTGATACATATATAAAAACCCAAAACGGAGAAATCGTGATCCGGGCAGGAATGAAAGTCGTAATCGGATGGATAGTATTTGCATTATTGTGTGTCGGTTATGTATATGCATTTTTTATCAGAGAACCAAAGGCTGAGCCGGGCGCAGATAATACTGTCGAGCTTGCGATTCCGGAAAATGCATCATATAAGAAAAGCGATGTTTCAGAGATCAATGATCTGGTGAGTAAGTATCTTACAGCAAAAGTAGCCTGTGATCAGGCAACACTTCAGTCGTTAGTTACAGATCCGACAGAATTTGATGATATGTCAGTGCTGGAAAGTTCTGCCAAATATCTGAAAGGCTTTGAAGATACGACCTGCTATCTTGCAGATGGCTATGCGGAAGGCGAGTATGTAGTGGTCGAATTGTCCTATATGGATATTGCAGATGTAGAATCAAAACCGCTTGATATTGTGACCTTCTATATTATAAAGGATAAGGATGGTTCCTATAAGATTGATAATGGGGAACTGTCAAATGCGCAGCTTTCTTATCTGAATAGCTTTAAGGCATCAAAGGATATTCAGGATATCTATGTTCATGTAAAGGAAAATACAGAATATCTGTTGGATACCGATAAGACATTCCGGGCATTTTATGATCTGATCAGCAAGCCGGCTACAACAGAGAATACTGCAGCTACACCGGAAGATGCACAGTAAATGGAAGGTGTTATCCGGTTTTATAAATAAGAGAAACGGGTTCGGTGTAATTTGGTAGATATGAAGTAATGTAAAAGTTCCGTAAAAGAATCCTTATGGTATGACAGGATTCCGGTACGGAACTTTTCTGCGTTGTTATTTATATAGAAGTTATAGGTGGAAGTGCCGTTATCTGCTTAAATGGCATTTTCTTCATTTTCAGGAGATACAATACCGATGTCGATTCCACGGGTCTGTACCGGAGTGGAGAATACGATCTGTGTTTCTGTATTTCCGAATCGCTGTAGCTGTCCGATAAAAGAATCCAGCTCCATCGTACTTGGGAAGCAGACCTTTATCAACATGGAGTAAGCACCGGTCACGCAATTACATTCCAGCACATTCGGACAAGCATCGATAAAAGGATAAAAAGTCGGTTTCTGTTTCGGATCGAGTGCCATGTGTATAAATGCGGTAATGTGATACCCCAGAGCTTCCGGATTGATGCCTGCATGGTATCCGGTGATCACACCTGCCTTTTCCAGCCGGTCGATTCTTGCGGATACCGCAGGAGAGGAGAGAAATACTTTATTTGCCAGATACTTTAAAGGGGTTCTGGCATTGTGCTGTAATAAATGTAATATTTTCTTATCGATATTATCCATATATTCACGTCCTTTATAAAATGTTATAACTTAAGCTTCTAAATTTAAATACAAAAAAAGGTGCGTTTCCGTAGAAACACACCTTTGCGTTTGCTTTATTATACGTCGGGAAAAGAGAAAAAACAAGCCCCGAAATTGAAAAGTTGTAATTGTTTACTTTTAATGGCCAGAATGGTATGATTAAAAAGATATGGTTATAAAGAAAACAGATAAAAAAGAGCGGCGAGAAAGCTGTAACAGAGAGACAGAACAGGAAGGGTCATGATATGGCAGAAGGTATTCGAATCAATAAATATCTGAGCGAAGCTGGTATTTGTTCCAGACGTGCTGCAGATGAATATATATTAAAGGGCAGGATCACAATAAATGGGAAGCCTGCGGAGATGGGACAGAAGATAGAGGCAAATGACAGGGTAATGGTTGATGGAAAGCCTGTAAGAAAGCGTGAAGAGACAGTTATTCTTGCATACAATAAACCATTGGGACTGACCTGTACGGCAAGTCATGATGATCCGGATAACATCTTCGATCATATAAAGTATCCGATCCGATTGCAGTATGTAGGAAGATTAGATAAGGATTCACAGGGATTGCTGCTTCTGACAAACGATGGAGATCTGTCAAACAGTATCCAGAAGTCAGTCAATAATCATGAGAAGGAATACCGTGTCCGCGTGAATAAGCCGATCACGGATGAATTTTTAACACAGATGGCGGCAGGTGTTCCGATTCTTGATACGGTGACAAAAAAATGTCGTCTGTATAAGATCGATAATTATTCCTTTAAGATCATAATTACACAGGGGCTGAATCGCCAGATCCGTCGAATGTGCGAATACTTTGGATACAAGGTCGTAAATCTGAAACGGCTTCGAGTGATCAATATTCGTCTGGGGAATCTGAGACCGGGTGAGTACCGCCATTTGACAAAGGAAGAAGAAACAGAACTCAGACGTTTAGTGGAACGAAAAGAAGAAGTAAAAACAAAGCGGGAAGAAGCACAGCCGGATAATAAAAATGAACAGAATGTTGTTGGAAACAAGAGGTATGTCAGTTGGAAAAGAGAGACAGGATCAAAGAATTAGTTGAAAAACTGAATGAGGCATCAAAGAAATATTATCAGGAAGATACCGAGATCATGAGCAATCTGGAATATGATGCCTTGTATGATGAACTGGTAGAACTTGAGAAAGAGACAGGAATCGTAATGTCGAACAGTCCGACGGTTCATGTCGGATATGAGATTGTAAGCGAGCTTCCGAAAGAGGCTCATGAGCATCCAATGCTTTCTCTGGATAAGACCAAGAGTGTGGAAGCACTGGCAGCATGGCTTGGCATACATCAGGGTGTGATCTCATGGAAGTTAGATGGTCTTACCGTTGTCCTTACCTATGAGAATGGTACGCTTGTAAAAGCAGTAACCAGAGGAAATGGTTTAGAGGGCGAGGTTATAACGAACAACGCAAGAGTATTTGCAAATATTCCGAAAGAGATTCCATATAAGGGTAAGTTGACGATCCGTGGAGAGGCAGTTATCAAGTATTCAGATTTTGAGAAGATAAATGAGCAGATCGCAGATGCAGATGCAAAATATAAAAACCCGAGAAACTTATGCAGCGGCTCTGTCAGACAGCTGAATAACCGAATCACAAAAGAGAGAAACGTGCATTTCTTTGCCTTTAATCTGGTGGATGGAGAAGATGTGGACTTTAAGAATTCCTTTTCCTATGAATTAGACTGGCTGGAGCAGCAAGGCTTTGATGTCGTAGAGCATTATCTGATCGATGCTGATAAGCTTCCGGAGCGTGTTGCCCAGTTTGCAGAACAGATCGAGAAGAACGATTTTCCATCGGATGGTCTGGTACTGGTGTTAGAAGATCTTGCATATGGAAAGAGTCTCGGTAGAACAGCGAAGTTCCCAAGGGACAGTATGGCATTCAAATGGGCGGATGAACAGGCAGTGACCCATCTGCAGTATGTGGAGTGGAGCCCTTCCAGAACGGGACTTATCAATCCGGTTGCGGTATTTGATCCGGTGTCCCTTGAAGGAACAACAGTCGGCCGTGCAAGTATCCATAATGTCAGTATCCTTCGGTCGTTGCAGCTTGGGATTGGAGATGAGATCTCGGTCTATAAGGCAAATATGATCATTCCGCAGATTGCCGAAAATCATACCAGAAGTGGAAATGTACCGATCCCGGAATCCTGTCCTGCCTGTGGTGGCCTGACAAAGATCGTGACGGAGGGAGAGGGTGTAGATCAGGTAGAGACCCTTTATTGTACCAATGAATTCTGCCCTGCAAAGAAGTTAAAATCATTTGCGCATTTTGTATCCAGAAATGCAATGAATATTGACGGCCTCTCAGAAGCCACGATTGATAAATTTATCGAACAGGGATATCTGGATCATTTGGATGATCTCTATCACATGAATCGTCATGAAGAAGAGATCGTTGAGTTGGAAGGCTTTGGAGAGAAGTCTTATGCGAAGCTGATCCAGGCTGTTGATACATCCAGACATACAACGATGAACCGCTTTGTCTATGGCCTTGGAATTCCGGGTGTCGGAGATGCAACAGCGAAACTGATTTGCAAACATTTTAAAAATAACCTGGATCAGATCATGCATGCGGATGTAGAAGCATATACAGAGATTGATGGAATCGGAACAGTGATCGCGGAGGAAATTGTAAGATATTTTAAAAATCCGTCGAATTGTGCTATTATAGATAAGTTACTTCATGAATTAGAGTTTGAAGCAGAGACCGAGACTGTACCGCAGACACTTGCAGGTATTACTTTTGTAATAACCGGAAGTCTGGAGCAGTTTGCAAACCGGGATGAGATGAAGCAGTATATCGAAGACCGGGGGGGAAAGGTAGCAGGTTCCGTATCATCAAAGACCGGGTATCTGGTCAATAATGATGTGACCTCTACGTCTTCAAAGAATAAAAAAGCACAGAGTCTGGGAATACCGATTATTTCAGAGACACAGTTTCTGGAACAGTTTTCCTGAGAATATAGAAACAGATAAATGGCAGTTGAAACAGAAAGGACTTGATAGAAAATGCCAATTAGAGTAGACGATGATTTACCCGTAAAGAAAATACTGGAGGATGAGAATATCTTCGTGATGGGTTCAGACAGAGCCATCCGTCAGGATATCCGTCCGCTTGATATATTGATATTAAATCTGATGCCTTTGAAGCAGGATGCAGAATTACAGCTTATGAGAAGCCTGTCAAATACACCGCTCCAGGTGAATATTTCCCTGATCCGTACGATGACATACGAATCAAAGCATGCGCCGAAGGGACATCTGGAACGGTTCTACACTGATTTTTCCAGCATCAAAGACCGAAAATGGGATGGATTCATCATCACGGGAGCACCGATCGAGAAGATGGAATTTGAAGATGTGGAATACTGGGATGAATTAAAAGAGATCATGGACTGGTCAGAGAAAAACGTAACATCCACGATCCATATCTGCTGGGGCGCGCAGGCAGGTCTGTACTATCGGTACGGGGTGCAGAAGCATGAGCTGGATAAGAAATTATCAGGAATCTATATGCATCATACCTTCCACAGAAAGACACCGCTTGTTCGTGGGTTTGATGATATCTTCTATGTACCGCATTCCAGATATACAGGTGTCGATAAAGATGAGATCGTAAAAAATCCGCATCTGGAGATTGTAGCGGAGTCCGATGAGGCAGGACCTTATCTGATCATTGGCGATGAAGGAAAGAATATTTTCGTAACAGGACATCCGGAATATGATATTCTGACGCTGGATAAAGAATATAAGCGTGACCTTGCAAAGGGGCTGAATCCCGATATTCCGGTAAATTATTATCCGGACAACGATCCGAGCAAGACACCGATCAAATCCTGGCGTTGCCATGCCAATACTTTATATGCAAATTGGCTGAATTATTACGTCTACCAGATAACCCCATATCTGTGGACAGAGAAGAAAGGAAAACCTTGAAAAACCTTGTGTTATCAAGTATTTAAAGCAAAACCAAAAAATCGAGAAAACTTGAATAAGTTGTTATATCTTGATATAAATTGGTATATTTTGATGTATTAATGGAGACAAAATGGAGACTCTTCAAAATGCGTGGAGACAAAATAATAAAGAACTAGAGACAAAGAATCTTTGCAAATCGTAAAAAAATAGGGTATACAGAAATTAATCTGTATACCCTATAATTATTTTATCCCTTATAGCCATAACCGACCATAGCGGTAGGAGAGTATGTAATCTGTATTGTACATGCCCTATTCACAATAATTCGATTTTTAACAATTTCATCATCAGATTGATAAGTATTAATCAGTCTTGGCAATAAAAAGTTGCAATCCTTACCTAATTGTCTACCAATCACACTGCTCGTTACAAGCTGTGATAATCCATTAATGGTAATCACTTCATCCATGATACAATTATCAATTTTAAACTGCCTGTCAAGAATTAGTAACCCATTCTCCTGATCTACATAATAGCTAGAAACAGTTAAATCGCCAGCTTCTTTGCATGTAATGACATAATCAGCATGAATATATCCGAATTCATCACCACTTACTTCAAATTCTGTTTCTCGGTTACTATCAGATAAATCACAATTAATCACTAAATCATCCTGTAATGCATATGGTGTATTAGCCGTAAATGTCAGATTAAAGCCAATAATAACATCATTCAACATAACCTGTTTGACGATGAATGTGCCGATCCAATATAAATGCTCAAATCCTTCACAATTAATTCTGAAGACTTTATTGCGTTGAGATAACCATTTTTGGATTTTCCTTGCCTGTGTAACTGTTAAATAATCAATATCAGTTTCACACGGATTGAAGCAAATTGATAATGGGAGAGTGAATGGTTCATCGTAAGTTGTAGAATATAAATTAAATACATTTGACCCAGATGGTTTCTCTTGGTTTAATTTAAGCTCTGCACCAACTTCAACCGAGCCAGATGAACCGTCAAAATTACAGCAAATACAATTAAAATCCGCAAGTTGCTTCCCTGCAAAAGTAAAATCATTAACCTTCATTTGATCATTCACCTCCAATTATCTGTTTCAGTTTTTCAATCTCTTTATGCTGTTCCTGTATCAATTTAAGCATTGCTGGAACAATATATTGCTCGTTCCATGCGTCAACAAGAACTTTACCAGATTCTTCATCTACATGCCAGTCTGCTGCAATTTTGTAATTATCATACACGTTCTCAGCAATTAAACCGATCATATTTTTACGATAACGAATATCATCTCTGTTGGTAAAGTAATCTTTTTTATATTTAAATTGTACCACATCAATATTATAAAGATGTTCTGGATTTAATTCTTCATCTAAATCTGTTGTTATACTGTCTTTGAATCTTCGAGACGATGTTTTTGAGGTTTTTGCTAATACACCATTTCCATCTGCTGAAATGTATGCATTAGCCGCAGAGGTAGTTGATGCTTTTGTTGCGTATGGTACATATAAACACGTTGGAACTTGTAATGTTGATGGGACAGCTACCGCACCTGTTGATTGGAATGTAATATAATTTGTCCATGAATTTGCGTTACCATTCATTATATAGAATGAGCTACCATCGTTTCTGAATCTAATATATGAATTATTATATTCAAGTATTAATTGAGCAGTTGCTAAACCTAATGAGTTACCATTAATAAGTAAAGGTACTTGAGTATTATATTGTGCACCATAATTATCTCTATACGAATTCTGCAATGAGTTCCATACGTTTGTATTAACATTATCTATATATGTTTTAAGTGATTTACCCTGTGCTGCTGATAAGGCAGAAGTAGTGCTATCAGAATCACAAGAATTTTCAATAACAGTAACCGTATCTGTAAACTTTGCGTCACTTGGTACTGATTTATTAATTGTAAACCCGTTAAAGTTTGTGCCATTAACACTACCTGTTGCCGTAATTGAGCCTGCCGCCCATGTATTACCATCCCAATCAACTGTGAAAGCATTGGAACGGGATTTTATTGTATTGGCTAAAACTAAATCTCTTTCATCTTCATATGAGCCATTGCCTATAATAAATACATATTTACCTTTTGCGAATCCATCTTTTGTATCTATGATATTAAGTTTACCAATCACAGTTTGAGAGTTGCCATTTGCGATAGTTCCCTTACCGGTTGCAAATCCGTAGTTAACATATTTGGTTTCTCCCCCACACGATGCATGACAATAGTTTCCATCTGATGTTCCTCCACTATCTCCATGACAATAGTTTCCATCTGATGTTCCTCCACTATCTCCATGACAATAGTTTCCATCTGATGTTCCTCCACTATCTCCATG
>UMLJ01016083.1_pt1 | contig 18716 bp, 16 predicted proteins | sample 1966521 | NCBI WGS metagenome assembly UMLJ01 (sample SAMEA4836199, study PRJEB28245) | human gut metagenome | biome: gut microbiome; material: fecal sample | place: Denmark | collected 2008
TCTGAACGGTCGCATAGAATCTTCTCGTCGTTGCAGAATTTTTATCATAGTCAATGGCCGTCGCATACAGGTCAGTGATCTTCTGATAGAACTTTCTTTCGCTAGCACGTATTTCACGGATGCGCTCTAACTGTTCATCGAAATACTTTTCCGTCAGATATGTTCCTCGCTTCAGCCGTTCGTCATCCATGACCCAGCCCTTGATGGTGTAGTCCTTGGCGATCTGGTTTACCCATTTACGAAACTGTACGGCACGCTCGGAATTGACCTTGAAGCCTACGGCAATGATCATCTGAAGGTTATAGTGTTTGGTATCGCGTGTCACCTGGCGAGAACCTTCGGTTTGAACTATCCGGAAATTCCGGATAGTTGAATCTTCCTCAAGCTCTGAATCAGAATAAATCTTCTTGATATGCTCATTGATTGTACGAACATCCACATCGTACAATGTGGCCATCATTTTCTGTGTCAGCCATATATTTTCATCCTCGTAGCGCATCTCTATGCTGTCCTGCTGATCGCCTACAGAGGCAACATAGGTCAGGTATTCCGCTGCGCTTGAGCGGATGGTTATCTCATCTTTTTTCTTTGCCAAATGAAGTGCCTCCTTATCTTGTCATGATATCAGCAATAAAAGAAGCAATTTATCGCTCTAATAACTCTGTCTTATTTTCTTTAGCTAAAATTGATTTTGCCTTCTCTATTACTTCTGAAGGAACACGCTTACTTTCTATTATAATCCGAAGCGCATCTCGTTCCTGTCCCGCCTCAAATATATGCCTTGCTCTTGGTATTCTAAAATTTTGATTATCTGATTTTGAGCCAGGATTCAACGTAAGAATCTTTTGAGCCAATTCATCCTTTGAGATAGAGAAATCTTTGAAATCATAATAAAAATTCACAAATACAGTTTTCCCAACTGCAGCTAAAGTTTTATTTAAATCTTCATACTTCGAATCCTTCAAATTCATCACCTACTTTTCAAATTTCTTTTATTCCAACATGCTTCAAATACTGATATGTTCCTTCGTAATACTCCGTCAATCTTGATGGATCTTCCTCGTCTCCCTCAGGAATATAAATAATTAATCCTTGTCTTGCACGTGTCATCAAAACACGATATGCATTTTTTAAGTAGTGTTGCCTTTGTTCCTGGTTAACATGGTTCCACTTGATTCCTCTAAATTTGAAATAGTCAAATCCATTTGACGTATATCTTAAGTCTGCGTCCCATGCCAGAACAGCATAATCAATCTCTAATCCCTGAACTTTAAATTCCGATGCGGCAACCTCTAGGTAATAAGACGAATCGACGTTGTCTTTTTCATTCAAGAACCATCCAACATGATTAATTTCCGATGGTACCCATATACCTTCTGCTCTTAATCTTTTTCCTTCGGAGCTCGCTAATAACCCATATCGTTCCGTTCCACGAGCTTTTTTCTTTACCCAGTTCTTAGCGACGTCAAATTTTCGCGTTATAAGAACAGGATATGATTTTTTTAATTCTTCATATGTCTCTTTGGCTAATTCTATTTCTTCGTCCAAAAGACACTTTACAAAAAGGGCCAGTTTTTCACTTCTAAAAGATCTTAAAGAAACTCCTAAATGCAAGTCCGAAATACAATGATACTCTCGATTATGAAGCATAGTAGAAACGTCTGAATTACCAACATACTCTGAATCAGTAATCTTGTCTGAAAGATAAATTTCCCAATCTAGGTATTTTTCAGACAACGTACTAAACCAATCTTGAATTCCTGCTTCACCGTTGTATATTTCTTGTCCTCCACCAACAAGACATATAATGACGGCCCAATCCTCATGACGATCCATAATACTTATCAGAAATTCCGGTTCCGATTGATTAAATTCCGGAATTCCTTTTTTTCGTTTCATGAAATCTGTTAGTGATTCTTTATTCCACGCACGTTGGGCCTCATCAAATATTGCAACTTTTTCTATCGGAGCATAGGATGTTGTCAATGCTTCATCCCTAAATTTGTGGATAATTTGGATAAAAGCTTTCGTTTCTCTAAGTGCATTAGACTTAGTTATTTTTTCTCTTTTTGCTCGATCAATGGCCAGAGCATTTTGCAGGACATCAACAAGAGGCCCATTTCCGGAAATAAAGACAGCGTGCTCATCTTCATCGAAATGATGTCTTTCATTTGCAATATTCAAACCCGCAAGTGTTTTGCCTGCACCTGGAACTCCTGTAACAAAGCAAATGGCTTTCCTATTATTCCTTTTGCAATCCTCTATAATATTAGAAATAGCCTTTGTGGTTATCGTCAGATTTTTCGCACCAGCATCATTTCTGGATATATCATCTACACCATGATTCCGGTAGAGTGACTGAGCTGCTTCGATGATAGTAGGAGTCGGTGCGTACCTGGAATCTATCCAAGTACGTCCAGCTAACGTCTTATCCCGAACTTGCAAAAGAATATTGTGGATATTGTCTCCTATATTATTTTCGTTACATAAAATTGCATTGTATATCCCATCGGAGCAACAATTGTACTCATTTTTCTGCACTGATGCTTTGGTGGAAACACATATCGGAACAATATATCTCCGCTTACTTTCTTCGTGAAAATACTTCAAATCCAACGCATAATCCATCACCTGATCTATCGTAGTTTTTTTGTATTCGTTATCCCCCACCTTGAACTCAAAAAGAAAAATGATTCCCTCGATAATACATACTGTATCAACTCTATGTCCCATTCTAGGTATTGTATACTCAAAAATAACATCTCCATGGAATTCCTCCAGCTGACGTTTTAGTATTTGAATTTCAGCTTTCCAAGCTAGCTTCTGAAGGTCTGAAGTTTCAAATTCATCATGTATTAACAACTGACCAAGGACATTTTCTTCATCAGCAACAATAAAATTATTTATTGAATCGATATAATACTCTCTTCGCCTCATGAGTCCTCCTTAGCCTTGGCGTCCAATGCTTTACTTAACTGAATCGCCAACTTTTTAGCTATGGCTTTTGCCATTATTGGTGGAACCGCATTCCCAACTTGCTGGTATTGCTTATCTTTTGTTCCGCAAAAAACAAAGCTATCAGGAAAAGTCTGTAAACGTGCCGCTTCTCTAATACTAATAGCTCTATTTTTTGTAGGATGAACCCACATAGACTTGCGAACATTAACCACTGTGCCAGAAGGTTCATTGTATTTCAAGCGTAAATAAATCGTATTCTGAGTTCTCGAAATATCTGTATAGGTATTAGTCTTAAGCTCATTGGATAATGAATGGAAATTCTGTCCCTGCTCCAAAGCCATAAAACGTTCCATTGCAACATCTGTTGTTTTTGTTATGATGTGATTATGTAAGATGTTTGTATCACGAAGGGATTGTGCCAAATCACTTAATCCTGTTTTCTTACATAACTTAATGCCATACTTATCATCAGAAACATTAAATACAGGTTCAACATCTTCTAGGTCTTTTATAGCATCCTCAACAGTTCTAAATGGCCCCTTCTTGAATTTTCCTTCCGGCAATTTAACTTTATCGGTAATGCTTTTTCGAATTCCCATGACAACGAAACGCATCCTCTTTTGTGGTGCGCCAAATTGTGTTGCCGACAATACATCTGCCGATATCACATAACTGTCTTTTTCACTATCATCGCAAAGTTTAGCCTTTAAGTAGTCAAATACAGCATATGATCGTATATTTGCAATCAGCCCCTTCTTATCATTATAACTGTCTACGATAAGGTCATTATCGAAGAGCTCCTCCGCTTTACTTATCATCCTCTGATACATAATTGCAGGTTCAATCAAAGTCCTTATCTCCGATTCTTCTATATTTCCTTCATAGTAAGCCAGCATCGCTCGAAACGCTTCATAACCCGCACTGAGAATAGCATCTCCTTTTTCAAGGCACGCATGCTTCTCAGCAATTTTAATGATTCTGCCTTTATGCTTCTCCAACACCCCTTTGAATTTATTTTTATTTTGTGAAGCTTTATAAATAACATTCAACTCCAGGTAATCGATATCATCCCATTTATATTCTTTTACGATTTCTTTAGACTTAACAATTTCTATCGCGCCATCGAACACAAACTTTTCTTCAAGTAAAACCAGTTCTGTATTAGAAGTCTCTATTTTTCCTCCATCAACCAGCTCCTGATCATCCTTGCACAGATAAAACCTATGCACATCAGAACGAAGCATGCTTACATTTTCCATCACAAAAGCTTTGGGCTTAAGCTCTAATATGGCTCTTATATATTGCTTGACCAAGGAATTATTTTGACTAATTGCATGATTCTTTTGCCTATTCGCATTAGAAAAACCCTGGCAGGGTGGTCCTCCAATTACAACATCAATCTCTCCATATTTTTTTCTAATCTTGGAATAATCCGCATCTCTAACATCGCCAAACACATCCACTCCCGGATGATTTTTTTTGTACGTCTCTTGCATCGCAGGATTGAATTCATAAGCAACCTTTATATCATATTTTTTCGTTTGCATAAATCCGAGGCTCAATCCACCCGCCCCGGCAAATAAATCTATCGTATTAAACATATTCCCTCCATCTATGCTTCAATATTAAAGCCTTCTGCGGAGGCCTTTTTCAGCAATGCAAGTAATCTTTTGCATTGGTATGTATTCGGAATTTTAGAAGGCATTTGACATGCTATCGTCAAAGCGGAGACATCTGTCGGTGTAACCATATGATTTCTTACAACAAATTCCGATAATCTCTTCCACATATCAACTGGATAATTCACCACCGTCGTCTGTACTTGTATCTCGTTTACAACCTTCTGTTCCTTCTTCGCAGATTTCTGCGCCGCCTTTTGCTCGTCAATTGTAATTAAACAGCTTTCAATTCCGTCCGGTATATCTAGACTAATTTTTTTCACTTCATCCCAGCAATCGTTTCTCTTACACCACTGTGTAACATTCGCTACCTTTCTTGATGGGTCTGTTATTTTTAAAAGCACCAATTCTGCAAGCGCAATTAATATTTCTCCCACCTGCTCTGGCACACTTTGTCTATTCCAAATCAACATCAAATCAAGATCCTGCCCCGGATATTGGTTGTGTAACAACCTTCTAAATTGGGCAAGCGTATAATAAATAATATTGGCTCTGTATCCGCCTTCATACCACGGCTGTTTTGTAATATTCTTTTCTAAGTACTGAAACATCAGAATCAATGCTGCTGTTGTTTGAAAATATCGTTCGTTAAACTGCTCATCATTTAAGTTCCATTGATCATCTATATATTCAGCAAATGCATTAAAGTTGGTTTGCGCGCCTTTACTTACAACCTGTGGAAATCCTCTCCACGTATTCTGAACTTTAGCCAAATCAGTCTTTTTAATCACTTTATTTTTCGGATTTTGCAATTCAAACTGTCGTTTTTTAGCTGGAGTCAAACGCATCTGTTCTTGCAAATACTGTCCTCTCGCTCTTTCATAAAACCACTTTGTTTCATATTGAGCTCCATCGGAAGCCGGTGCAAACATATGCCTGGATATCTGTTCCATGCGTCTATGAAATGGATGTGATGCAAAAAAGTCTGCGTCGCTAACTTTATTTTGACTATTTGAGGATCTAGATATGTTTCTGATTAATTCATCTGACTCCTCAGGTGTTGTTTCATCTATCGAAGTCAGTTTCATTTGCACAAAAATCGAAGACAAATCTGCTTTGTCTTTATATCGAGCATTCGAAATAGATGCCGTTGTCTGGCCTCCGTTAATGATCTGAAAATCTCTAACAAATGTAATAAATCTCCCATGATCACTATCTTCAATTTGTACATCCATTGCTGTTGCAGAAATCCCATTATTAAACGCAAAGAACATTTCCGGATTATTGAGAATTGTTCCTCTTATTTTCTTGTTAACCGCCACTTTTGTTGACAAAAATGAACGAACATTTCCTTCCAACAATTTACTACCAAATTTATCATATATGTCAGCAAGTACTGTCCCCGGAATAACCCCTAAATAGCTACTATATTGTTCTGTTGACGCTGAACTCGCTTCTATACAAGGTATTCCTTCACCACAGTATTCTTTGAAATCGATTTCGATAATTTGACGCCCTTGTTCTGAGCAACACACCCTAAACAATCGATCTATATCCCAGATCTGACCCTCAACGGGGATTCCATTGTAGTCCTCAATTTCAATATTTTTTATTGCTGCACTCATATCTGCGTCTGTGAATATAATCAGTCTATATTTACGAACATTTTTTTTGTTATATCGCAAAAGATCAACTAAATCTGCACAAGGCGTACTCATTTCTATTTCTTGATACAAGTCAGTTGTTAATGCTGCATCAAGGAATTTCAGCAATAATCCGAAATTTTTGTTTGCTGAAGTTCCAGTTAATCGACGTTCTAAATCGTTTCCATCAAAGTCCGCAATGATAAGATTTATCGTATTATCAAATTCATCAAATGCATACCCGTCTACCCTATAGTTATAGCGCCCATTTTTTCCAGTATAGAAGGACGGTGCAAAATCAGCCAGGACTTCAGCATCAATAAGATATTGAGCCATATTATCTACAAAAGATGCACATGACCCCTCTCCTGTTACTGCAGCTGCAGTCTTTATACTTTCTATAAAATCTTTTTTGAATTCAATAGCATTCATATTGCCGTCCTCCTAGAGCTTTACTTCTCCCAGTTCTTTATACTAGGAATACTGATCTGGTATTCCATCTTTGTAATTTCTGCAGGAATATCAGACCTCCTCATTCTTGGAAATAGCGTATCTACACGATAGACCTGTTTCGATAACAAGCAGTAATATTGTCTGTCGTATTCTTTCATATCGATATAGCCAGCTGATCCAAGTTTTAAAACAAATTCATCAGGCGTCCCTCCATTTTGCAAAATCAACTCTATTACATTGTGTACCAATCCATATAAAGTAAACGCCTTAGGTTGTTCTGGTGCACATCTATCAATACGATAAACAACCAACTCGCCTTCATCATTTCTATCTAATTGTTCAATAGATGAAATTGAGACCTCTGTCGAGGACACCCCTGTTGTTTTAATCTCATGCCAGCAATCCGAATAAACAAAATCTTGATCCGCACCTTCAGGTCCAACCCAACCAGACAAAGCAATAGATGGTGAAATTCCAGACAGGATTTTTTCTTTAAGAAATAGCACCTCACCTATTAATCCCTTCTGCATATTGCTTCCAAGAATTGCGCTATCTTTATGATCTAATAATTTCAACCATGCATTGTATCTGCGTATTACTTTCAGCAAGGCAATGTCAGCCGTGTCAACGTTTGAATACTCGATAATATCACCAGCCATCGTTATAAAAACGTCTTCCTGCTTTTTATCAATCAATGTAAAATCTATTGCATAATTTCCATCTTTTCGTTTATTACAAGATGCATCGATACATTTCGACGATTCAATCTTATTTATTGCTTTTGGACTAACTATCACAATTGACTTGTGTTCCGGCGACACATAACGAACATACCATTCAAGCGGATGTTCAACAAATAATTTTAATGATCCGCCAGAATAATAATTAATGTTATTCCATTTTTCTCTTAACTCATTTTCCTTAACACCCATTACATATCCTCTTCGTCATAGTTATCATAAACATCTACCCAATTTCTTAATTCAATCAAATTCACCTTATAATTTGCTGTTTCGGTTGAACCACTTGTTTTAGGGAATCCAACTCCCAACGCAAACAAAAATTCAGGCAACTCTTTGTTCTCGGACTTTGAATAATCCCCTTGGATTATATGTAGCATTAAAATCGGCGCCCTATTTGATATCAAATAGGCCTTATCTGGGACATTTACCTTGTTTTCGTTCCCAGGTATTGCTTTATATGCTTTTTCCGCTTCGATGATTTCTTCTTTCGTTAAACCTATTCGAGTACATCCTCCGGCTCCTACACGAAGCTTTGTGCCACTGACGCTAATCATTTTCTTATCAGCCAGTATTTTTCTCTTTTCAGTCCCTTCGATTGTTAAATTCTCATCACCGCACTGTAATCCATCCGTATATTCACTTCCCTTTCCTGTCCTCATTAGAACGACATCCCATCCGCCATTCCATTGATGACCTTCAATGAATTCTGCAAGCGCTCGTCCATTAAAGCTCAAATGCCACGGATTTGTTTCAAAATCCAATAAAAGCTGCGCTACATTATCGCCTGGAACATTTTTCCAGTAATAGTGGCCTTTAGTACGTTCATCATCTGTAAATCTTGTACCTATCGTGCTCAGTGAATCCACAAAGGCCTTGAATACCTTTTCATTTGAATCTAGGATATTTTTTGACGCCTTTAACCTTGGTGTTTCTAGTAAATTACCTGATACAGTCACCGGACAAGTTAAATCTGTTGCTGTTCTCATCTTATTGCGGGCAGTTACTATTAAAGCGCCTGGATCCTGTCTTACTTTCAAGCCAAAATCTCTTGGAGTTTGATGCGCATTTCTCATTTTGGCAATTTCTTCTTTGAGTTCTGCTGTAGCCCTTGTTATCTGCCCATACCAATCTATCGCTTCTGGAGTCATCCAAACCTTCACGATATCATCATAATTTGGCCTATATCCAAACCAGCGCCCCATCTGTAGCAAAGTATCATACATTTTAGTGTTGCGATGGAAATATGTAACGCCTAATCCTTCTAACGTAAGTCCTCTAGACATGCTATTTCCACCCACGGCAATAACACGTAAACCATCATTCTTATGATTAAAATAATCCAAACTAGCTGCACCAGTTTTCATGTTAACCGCACGCACCTCAATAGGTGCGATTGCTTTATGCAAATAAACTTTGAGCAATTCATCCCATTCTATTCCGACTATTCCACTCAAATTGTACTTATCCCATACCAAATGTAATTTTTTGATATTCCTTATTTTATCACTTTGGGTTAATGGCAACTTTGCATAATTACGAACGTCTGATTTAACTTGATCCAACCACACATTTAATAATTCCTGAATCTGATTCTGCACATTGGTATATAAGCTAATATGTACCATCATGGATCTATGTTCTGTCAAATCACCTCTATAATCACGAATGGCATTAAATAGCAAAAAATAATATGCCGCCTCATATAAATCTTCTGGTAGTTCTTCTACTATAAAATCCTTTTTGTGTCTTGGTGGAAAGCAAGCCTCTAACTCCTCAATATCAATTTCTCGAAGCATATAGTCACTATCAGAATTTTCTCCAAATATCCTGTCAGCACCGATATAATTTGTCGGAGCAGATAGCGCATAAATGAAGTCCGCAGGGAAAAGATCATCATCATTTCCTGGATCGATAAATATATTTGCAAACGGTGTTGCCGTAATTCCCAAATATGTTGTTTTACTAAAAAGATTAAGTAATCTTCTTATACAATCGTTGATTGCTGCTGGCTGGGAATCCTCGTCTTTTGTATTCACTGAAGCATTATCAGCCTCATCATCAATTAGCATAAGCGGAAGATTTATTTGTCCCTGTGCATTTTGGGTATTGTTATCTGATAACCATTTAATTAAATTATTAAGAATTCTTTTGTTCTTCTTAATAACCAAAATAACAGGACAATTAACGTTTTCAATACCTAAATTATTATTTCTAAGTATGCCACTATCGAAATCTTTAGTTACTGATGTAAATGCAACGATTTTCTTATCAGTTCCATATCTTCCTACCCCGACTGGCTGATTTTTTATTCCCTGTTCCGCCTTTGGATCTAGATAATACTCACTTTTTCTTCCTGTGCATTCCGCATCCAATCTTTCCTGTGTTTGCTTACGCAAATTCTCCTGCATGCCTGCCAAAACAATAATTATTCTATAACCTGTATCTGCAGCTTTATTGCATATAGCCGTATAGTTAGCAGTTTTTCCTGACTGTACATCTCCCAATACCAACCCTTTTATTGCAAAACGATCTTCTGCTGGATCTCCGCATAAATCCAATATCTCATCAGAAACTTTACCCAAATTAGTTGTAACTCTTGGGTTCCAATGCTTTATTTCTTCAAGATATTTTTTGTATCTGTTCCAAAAGAAAAAGTCAAAATCTGCTCTTTTAGCAGGAAGCCAAGACTGATGTCCGTTGTTACGATCATTTATATAAACGCCAACATCCATCTGAATAACTAGCGACTGCTTAAGCCTAGCAATAATTTCTTCAAACTCACTGTCAGTAACATGCATTATTAAATCATTTGCATTTCTCAATAACGTAGCCTTTTCAAGGAACTCTTCCTCTGTTGGTGGAATTTCCTTGTACATATTATTTATAAATGCAGAAATAATATTTTCTAACTGTTCAACACAAGGATTAATCATTCTCGCAAATCTCCTTCTTTATTTCTTCTACAATTTCAGGATGCATCGAATATGGTTCAATGCTCGATAAAGAATCCAGCAAATTACACTTTTCCTGTATTCCTGTACACATTTCAAGCATTGACTCTAATGAACTTTTTAATTCTGCATCAGGTTGCTCTCCATCATTTACTATCTGTTCATCATTATTCAAATCTACATATAATTGATTAAGCGGTAGCCCTAATTCTATCTGCTGCAACAAAGCATATATCGACTTTTCCATTCCTGGACTTGCTTTTATCAATTGTTTTACAAGAGGATGATCTCTGTTTACCTCATAGTAAAATCCTCCATGCTTATTTTTCATTCGGTTCCATACATGAACTTCCGAATCACTTACCTCTTTCTTTCCTCTAAAAGTCCACGTTCTTTTGCTACGCTCAGCAATTTGATTAATTATTATTTCCAAATTTTTCCTAACTTCTGCAGGTGGCAATGCTGACGATTTTTTAATATCAAGTGTCCATAAATCATCCAGTGTATTAGGGATATCGACTCTTATTCTTGCTAATTTTGACAGATCTCCCTGCCGCATCATTCGAAACCAAGTCCCCCACACCAACAACCTTTTGTTTCGATAAACATAAAAACCTTGTTGTTTTCTGAGTCCTTCTTTACCACCGAGAGTTTTAATTTCATCTGGTGAAAGCTTTGAAATATGAGGAAGGATATATGGTCTTACCAAAATTTTATTGCCTTGAATAACTAAAGTTTCATCATCCATAGCTTGAACACTTTTTTCTGTCAAGAATGGATCCACAGATTTTATCTTTTCTCCATTGATTGACAACTTCAGTTTAGTTATTCCAGATTCACCCGCCAAATACCTATGATAAACCAGCGATAAATGTTCCCTAACCGTATCAATTTTTCGACCAAGTGCTAATTCAAAATTTATTTCTCCAGTTTTTAATCGATCTAATTTCTGCCAGATCACCAGTGTTCCCGATTGATATTTTTTTAGTTCATCTATCTGGGGGAGCTGGCTCATTTCATCATCATCTAGGATAATAAGCGACCAATCTCCCATTTCTGAAACATGATCTATATCCCATCTACGTCCTTCCAGTTTGTTGTCTTGCTTTGATACAACAGTTAAACATCTGCACTGAGACAATGACGCTGTCTTTAATCCTAATCCAAATCTTCCTAGATCTTTTTTGTCCCTTTGCTCTGTAGGATTTTTGCTCCCATATTGCATAGCCAGATCTATCTCATTTTCAGACATTCCACGCCCGTCATCGAGAATGGCTACATATGCTACGTCTATTGGGAAGAAATAAATATCTACATTTTTTGCACCTGCAGCAATACTGTTGTCAACAATATCTGCTATTGCCGCTTCCAAAGAATACCCTATTGCTCTTGTCGATTCGATTAATGTAGGGGCATAGGGTGGTAAACTTTTTGTTTTCATTTTGCTTAGCCCTTTCTTAATTCATCAATCCTTATAAAAGCCAATCAGCACATTTTCTCTTCATCCGGAACAAACTCCATAATGTCTCCGACATCGCACTTCAGCTCATTGCATATCTTTGCTAAAACTTCTGTAGTGACATTTTCATCTTTTCCGAGCTTAGCTAATGAGGAAGAGCTTATCCCTGCATTTTTTCTCAGATCAGACTTTTTCATCTGCTTATCAATCAACAATTTCCACAACTTGTTATAGCTCATCTTCATTCTCATTCACCTCTTTATTCCAAGACCTACCGTAAAGCTCATTTCCATCATTTGATAGACAAATTACTGCATTTTCTTCTAATATTTCCTTAGTAGCAGGTCTGCAATCATCCTGCTTGTCATATGCAATAAATATCTGCTTATTCGTACAACTATCATAGATACGGATAATCCCATCCTCGACATCCTTTTCTAGATTCTTGAACAATAAAGAATCATGCGCCAAAGCTGGTAATACCGTACTTTGCAATATTGCCAGATCATATACAATCATGCCCTTGAAATTCGATCCAGTTCCAGTATCATCAGGAGTTTCAAATTTGTAGCTGTCATGCTTTCTAAACTGAATATGTGGCGGTTTCCTTGGTGTACTGAACAGAGAGTCATTGATTTCTTTCATTTTTGTATTTAATTTATTTTCAATTTCTCTCAGAATATTTTCAATCGCCTGCCTTAAAATTTCATCAGCCTCAGCTTTTGCTTCCTGTAAGCTTTTTTGCAGAAGATAAGCCTTGTTCTGTTCTCTAAGTGCATCTATTTCGCCCTTTATCTCCGAATGTCTATCAAGAAACTCTTTAGACATATTTCCGACGAAGCCAAGCTCGCCTATTTGCGCATTAACCAAGGCAAGTTGTTCCTTCAGACTATTAATTTCTGCGTTTACTGCTTCTCGCTCAAGAGCAAATTGAGAGTCTAATATCTCCGCTAGCTTCTTATGATACTGCTCAACCTCATAGAGTTTTCTTAAGTTCACGTCTGGAAAAAACTCCTGCAACGCCGTCATATCAGCCTCAGTTGGATATAAGCCATACTCCAAAGACATATTTACTAGACGAAGGCGCATTTCTTTTGATTGTATATCTCGTTCAAGATTGAGCTTCTCGTTTCGAAGCTTCACCTTCTTTTTATTTTTCTCGATGTCCTCTTCTGAGTGGCCTTGTACAGCTTCTTCTACCAGTGTGCTCAGCTCCAATTCTTTGCTGCGAATTGTTGCAAGATTCTCTTCATATTTTTTATTTCCACCTACAAGATCGGATATAAAGTTATATTTTCTTGCTGCCTTATAGGCATCCAGCTTTTTCTTTTCCTCAACCACACGATCCTTGTAGACTTCAATTTCTTTATACTTATCAAATAGAGCCAGAATCGATGTAATCGATTTGTCCATGTTCTGTCCAGGAATTCCCTGTAGCGGATTCAATTCATTTGTATTTTGCTTTCCATATATTCTGAAAAAACTACTAAGCGCCACTCTGAAAGAGAGTCCTTCAAAATCCATGTGGTATTGCTTTTTCAACCAGTCTGCAAATTCCTGCTTGCTATAACTATTGCCGGTAACATTATAGTCTGCATCGCAGATATAGATTGTATCTGGCGTTGCTGTGTTTCTGGCAAAGTAATACAGTATGCCATCAAACTCGAAAGTGAAAAAGATCGTGTGGTGTCCCTCTTGCTTTACACCATCGCTCTTAACATATGTATCTCCGCCAAAGACAAAATCGATTGCTAACAGCATAGATGATTTTCCAATAGACATCGCACCATCATTTTTTCCTAGGACAACGTTCAATCCTCTTTTAAATCGAATGGGCGGTCGTTCTTCCGTTTTTATTTTAAATGCTATTGATTTGATCTCTACAAGCACAAGAACACCTCCCCTTGTTCATTAATGTCGATTGCACGTAACGCATATGCACAATCCATAACCGACATGAAATCTGTCGGATCCTTGAGTCCTTGACGCATCATGTCATAAAGTTCGATAACGTCCATTGGTCCTTCTTTCAATACAGTTAGCACTCCTGGAAGCAAAGCCAGGGTGCTGTTTTTATACGAATATAATTTATTAGGTAGTTGCATCGAACACCTCACAGCTTTGGACAAAATAGGAAACAACGATCTGACAGTAGATTTCTTCCTGCAGGCTAACCTTATGGATTTTCTCTGTTATCTCGTTAAAGATTTCTACATTTGTCTTTTTTGCTTTCTTTAATCTCCTGTATATTGCCTTCATCTGATCCTGCAGCACTTCGTAATCTATCAAGCCAGACTTATCTGCATTCGTCATGATTTCGCGAAGTCGAACGTAATAGGCCGTAACATAGGCGTTTATCGTCACATAAAGTACCATGTTGTCAGCCGGGGTAATCTTCTGCTGTATTTCCTTCGGATCCAGTGATGCCGTTGCCAGGTCCTTTTCTTTGAGATTTTTTATCTTCTTTAATACACCTACAACACCCTTTTCCAGAGGCAACTCATCCAACAGCTGTACGCTATTATAATGTGCCATCAAGATTTTCTTTACTCCCACAAGCTCCTTCATGATTTTTTTATTATCATCTATCGAATATACCGCGTAACATCGTGGGCAGAGCGCCAGTAGATTTTTGATCTCTGGTGCTTTTTTCTTATCTATGAGTGCCACATTAAAAGAATCAACACTTTTTCCTGCACCTGAAATTGTAAGCATGCGTCCGCAACCAGGAAATGGGCATGTATGATTTTCTTCGCTAAGAAGATAAGAACCAAATCTATTTCTTAAATCTACTTCCGCATTCTGTAGTCGTTGCTTTTCCAGTACTGTAGGCTCTACTATCCCTGCCGTTCTGCGAATAATCTCAACGAAACACTCTGCTAATTTCTGTGCAACATCATCCTCAGTAGTGGTCGGATCATAAGCCTTATAGTCATCTGCCAATAGTTTCAGTATCACTTTTGGCCTGCTATTTAATGATTCAGCAAAATTTTCAGGACTGAGTTTGTATACAATACTCTGAGCAAATTTCTCGCTTACGCCTCTTTTTGCATAAGTTCTCAGAGTGTTCTCTTTTGTCAGTTTTGTCAACGGATCCTTCGGAGTATTCCATGCTTCTTCAGGAACATCCGTAATCATTGCAATTAGATCCTTAAAGAAATAAGGGATATCTGCGCCATCAGATATTCGATTTTTCATCATTGAAAAGAATTCCTTAAATTCCACGCGCCTTATCTCCTTTTCTGACTTTGTACCATCGTGTACCACGTTGTACCAAACTATCCCCAGATCACAGTAGTCGATTTTCTATACTGATACTGACAAAAGGGACAGAACTTTCTGACTTTAATAAGTATTTCAATTATATCATCCACATGTCCTTTTGTCAAAAATTATATTCGCGTTAAGGACTAAATTCAAATATTACAGACTTCCTGATCGTGAAAAGGTCCCGGTTATGACATTAAACTGACCTTCCATCTGATCGTTCACTTTGTCCTGGCCAGGAAGTGTGTTCGTAACTTTCAGATGGAACACAATTTAATACCGTGCCAGCTTTAACGAACGAGCTGGTCACCAGAAATGAAGCGGAGTTATCCGCGAAAGGTGACCAACTATGACAAACATTACTGGCAGCCATGATGGGCATCTCCGCTTCGGTTTGAAAGCCGAAAGGAGAAAATTATCATGGCAATCAAAGACAATCAGAGTAAAAAACGCTACTACCCTCTTCGCGACGCGAGCAATCCTTACAAGGTCTCACTCGTAGAAATCACTGAGGCTCAGTACAGAGCTCTGTATCCTGAAATCTGGGTTACACAGAAGCGTGAACAGCATCATCACCGCTGTATGTGTACCAAAAAGTATCTCTGGAAATGCGACGCCAACTGCGACCTATGCGAATATCATGCAGCAGGGGACATGCTTTCCCTTGATGTTCCTACGGAAGACGGCAACGCAAATTTGTATGACACTATTCCCGATACTGCTCCAACTATGGAGGATGTTCTTTCTGATGCGATGCTCCTGGAACAGCTCATTGCAAGATTCCGCGAGCTTGATCCGGATGCTGATACCATCATTCAGTGCTGGCTTGATGATTACAAAATCTCAGATCGTGCAATCGCTGAAAAGCTCGGTCGCCCGCAGCGTACCTTCGCTGATCAGATGAAGAAGATCCGCACGGAGCTCCGTAAAATTCGTGGCTATTAATCCTACATATCATATGTAGAAATTCATCCCTCTTGGCATCCATCAGCCGATGCCGGAGGGATTTTATATTTTTTCAAAATTTCCCCGCTCAAATCCGCCACTCATCTCCAGTGGAAGGTGTAAGGCACGAAACAACAAGCCTTAACCATCACAGAAACGGAGGTGAATCACATGAAGAAGTCCAACTTCGATTCAGGCGATAACGACACGGAGCTGATTGCAGTACTGAATGCAATCTCCCACGTATCCGCAAGAATGGCGAGAAACATGACAATCCTCGCACAGCAAAGACAATCAGAGAAAGGAGATCGTCGATATGAGCAAAATGAGCGATATGGCTATGACCATCGAAGAGCTGCGCAGTGCGGCCGCTGCTATTAATGAAGCAGTCAACTGGTTAGCAGAACAGTTTGGTGGCACTGCTGGTGAAGAGCCTGCTGCCAAGGAAGAAAAGAAACCGGAGCTGAAGCTTGAGGATGTACGAGCTGTCTTAGCAGAAAAGTCCCGTGCCGGGCATACCGCTGCTATCCGTACATTACTTCAGAAGTATGGTGCTTCCAAGCTATCTGCTGTTGATCCGAAGCACTATGAAGCCTTGTTAAAGGATGCGGAGGTACTTGACGATGCCACCTAAAGGACATGCTATCTTATCTGCTTCCTCTTCGGACCGCTGGCTCCACTGCCCGCCTTCCGCAAGGCTCTGCGAGACCTACGAGGATAAAGGCAGCGATTATGCTGCGGAAGGCACTGATGCTCACGAGCTTTGTGAGTACAAGCTAAAGAGGGCCCTGGGGATGGATGCCAGTAATCCGACGGAGAATCTCACCTGGTTCAACGAGGAAATGGAGGACTGTGCCAATGGCTATACCGCCTACATCCTTGAAATGGTAGAGGCCGCCAAGGAAAGCTGCGCTGATCCGAAGATTCTGATTGAACAGCGTGTAGATTTTTCTCGCTGGGTGGAGCAGGGCTTCGGAACCGCTGACTGCATCATCATTACAGATGGCACCTTGAGAATATGCGATTACAAGCACGGTCTTGGAGTCCTCGTAGATGCGACCGATAATCCGCAAATGAAGTGCTACGCGCTTGGAGCCCTTGAGTTCTTTGATGACATCTACGACATTGATAATGTCAGCATGACCATCTACCAGCCAAGGCGTCAGAATATTTCCACCTTTGAAATTTCCAAGGATGCGCTGTACAAGTGGGCGGATGAAGTGCTGAAGCCGACCGCAGATCTTGCCTTTGCCGGGGATGGGAACTTCCTCTGTGGCGAATGGTGTGGTTTCTGCAAGGCCAAGCACGAATGCCGTGCCAGAGCCGAGTCCAATCTTACGCTGGCTCAGTACGATTTCAAGTTTCCACCTCTTTTAGAGGATTCGGAGATTGAATACATCCTCTCCCGCGCAGATGAGCTGGTTGCCTGGGCATCCGATATCAAGGAATATGCTCTGCAGCAGGCCATCAGCGGTAAGGAATGGGCTGGCTGGAAGCTGGTCGAAGGTATATCCAACCGCAAGTATTCCAATGAGGAGGCAGTCATCCAGGCAGTTACAGATGCCGGGTTTGATCCATATGAAAAGAAGCTCCTTGGTATCACTGCCATGCAGAAGCGTCTTGGCAAATCCAGATTCGATGAGCTGCTTACCGCCTATATTGAAAAGCCTCAAGGTAAACCGACGCTCGTACCGGAGAGCGATAAACGTCCGGCAATGAACAATGCAAAAACTGATTTTATGGAGGAAAATTAAATGAACAAGAATGTAAAAATCAACAATCCTATGAAGGTAATCACTGGTCCTGACACTCGTTGGTCTTATGCCAACGTCTGGGAGCCGAAATCCATCAATGGAGGTACACCGAAGTACAGCGTATCTCTGATTATTCCGAAGTCTGATACCAAGACCATCGCCAAGATTGAAGCTGCCATCGAGGCCGCTTACAAGGAGGGCGAGGCCAAGCTCAAAGGCAATGGCAAGTCTGTACCTGCCCTCTCTGTCATCAAGACTCCGCTTCGTGATGGCGACATGGAGCGTCCGGCCGATCCGGCTTACGCCAATGCTTATTTCGTAAATGCCAATGCAACCTCTGCTCCTGGTATCGTGGATGCAGATCGCAATCCGATCCTTACTCGCTCCGAGGTTTACTCTGGTGTGTATGGTCGTGCCAGCATCAGCTTCTATGCATTCAACAGCTCCGGTAACAAGGGTATCGCCTGTGGACTTAACAATCTGCAGAAGATTCGTGACGGTGAGCCTCTTGGTGGTAAGGCAAGTGCTGAGTCTGATTTCGCATCTGATGAAGATGACGATTTCCTTAATTAATGGAGGTGGCAACTATGGAAATGTTACAGACTATTCTCGTTGTTGTTCTTCTTGCAATCTGGCTGTTGTTCAGTGTGGTATTCCTTATCACTGCGATCCAGAACCTCATCAATGACCACAAGCGTGAGATTCGCGAACAGGAAAGTGCTAAGCGTGATCTTGAATATCACGAAGCTCGCATGAAGGTTTACGAAAAGACAAACTAATCTACTGAAAAATAATCCAAGGAGGTGGTGGAAGCAATCTCACCACCTTTTTGGTAGAAAGGACAATCTATGAAAACCTTATCGATTGATATCGAGACATACTGGTTCTATGTCAAGATTTAGTACAAGTTAAAATGAGAAATTT
>UMLJ01011636.1_pt1 | contig 17989 bp, 9 predicted proteins | sample 1966521 | NCBI WGS metagenome assembly UMLJ01 (sample SAMEA4836199, study PRJEB28245) | human gut metagenome | biome: gut microbiome; material: fecal sample | place: Denmark | collected 2008
TCTTTTTTTATACGTTTTGATTGATTTTTGTTTCACACTTTTTCTCTAATGCGAATCTCTATACATTCTTTAATATCGTTGTCGCATTAAAGCTTACATTGGCATCTATCGCCTTTGCATACTTTATCACAAATAGATTTGAAACATCTTATAAAGACAATAGTATTCTCTTTATTCTACTTTCCTGCGGTTATGGTTTATGTCAATATAGCTTCTTCCAGGCAAGTAATATCATGTGGTTGGATGGCATGTATATGTTACCTTTCATGTTATTACAGGTTTATTATATTGTGCAGGGAAAGAAAAACTGGAATCTTTCTATTGCGGTAGGTTTAGCTATTATCTTTAACTGGTATATGGCTGGAATCAGCTGTGTCTTTACTGGTATCTGGTTCTTATTAGAATGTTGTTTATATGCAGTAGAAAATAAGATGACATTTATACAGTTTATTAAGACTGGTATTAGATATGTGTTTGCGATGATTCTAGGGGTTATGGTAAGTGCAGTCTTATTCTTACCAACTATTGGTGCTTTAACGAATGGTCCTAGAGGAAGTCTTTCATTTAAAGATTTATTAGACTTCTCTTTTGTCGGTAGTATGTTGAGTGTTATTCCTAAGTATAGCTATGGTGCACATAGTAGTTTGGGTTTTGCGGCATTATTTTGTGGAGGACTTGCGATAGTACTTGCTTTATCAGTATTCTTCAATAAAGAAATTAAAATAAAAATCAAGATTGTACTGGGTGTATTCTTATTTGGAATACTTCTATGTCTTTATTGGCATCCTCTTTATTTAGTATTCTCACTCTTTAAGTTTGTAGGAAGCTATAACTATAGATATTCATTCCTAGTTGAATTCTTTATTCTATTCTTAGCTGCATACAATTGTGTATATGCGAAAGAAAAGAATAATATTGTGAAGACTGGTGTAGTCGCAATTGTATTCTCAATATTAAATATTGTATTAACACGTCATTATACACATCAGGAAAAGATTTATGCTTGTTTAACTGTAGCTATGATTATTGTCTTAACTGCTTTATATATCTCTAGTCAGTTAATGACTAAACAAAAAACAAAACAGTTACTTCTTGTAGTATTACTTATTGTAGGATCTATTGATTTAGGTATCAACTCTGGTCTTCTTGCGAATTCTTTATGTATAAATGATTTGCAATATACATCATATAGAAAGAATCAAGAAAAGATCATCCGCAATATACAGAATGATGATCAGTCTAACTATAGAATCACACAGACATCTACCAGAGTTATGTATGAAGGTAATCTAACTGCCAACTATGATGAACCACTATCATATAGATATATGTCTGTAAGTGGATATACTTCTTCTCCCGATGGTACACAGTTAGATTTATTAAATAAATGTGGTTATCCTATTTATGCAGATTGTTTAACTGTCACAAATACATCTATATTAGGTATTGATTCATTACTTGGTGTAAAATATGTATTAACTTCTGAAAACTACACTGGTCTAGTAAAGAAAAACAATACTAAACTCAATGGTAAGTATACATATACAAATCCATATTATATGCCTCTCGCATTTACATGTAATAACTTTGATGCACTTAAAAATGAAGAAGGCTATTTGAACCCATTTGATTATCAGAACTCATTATTTAAACAGTTATTCAATACTTCAAAAGATATCTATAAACCTGTTAAATATTCAGTTACTAAGAAAGATGATTCAAATGCAGAAATTAACTTAAATACTACCAACTATAAGAATATGGTTTATTATGGCTCTATCCCTTGGAATTCAGAATCAGAATCACATGTTTATAATGATGAAGATGTGATTACTAAGTATGCATGCTGGTTATCACCTACTGTATTCCATATTGAAACAGATAGTTCAAAGACAAAGCTAAGAGTTGAATCTGCAGATTCTAATTTCAATTATGATAATGCACAGTTCTATGCACTAGATTTAAGTGTATTAGATCAGTGTGCTCAAACAGCACGTAAGAATGAAGTAAACATCTCAATGAAGAATGGTTCTATTGATGCAACAGTCAAAGCAGAAGATGAAGATAGTTATTTATATTTATCTGTTCCTGTAGATGATTGTTGGGATGTATTAGTCAATAATGAAAAGGCAGAAGTGAAGTCATTCGGAAACTGCTTATATGCCATCAAGCTTCATTCTGGCACAAATAAGATCACTATGAGATATCATACAAAGCACCAAAAACTCGGTATTGGCTTAACAGCAGTCGCAATATTGTTTATAATCGTAAGTGCAATCTATAGAAAAAAACATAGTAAGGAGAACTAAAATGGAAGGTTTATTAAGTATTATAATACCATCTTATAATGAAGGACTGTTAATTGATAATACTGCGAATGTTGTAGTAGATATCATGACAGAACATAAGATTCCTTATGAAATCTTATTTGTGGATGATGGTTCTAAAGATGATACTTGGAATAGAATTCAGGAAGCATCAAAGAAACATGAACATGTACGAGGTGTTCATTTTTCTAGAAACTTTGGGAAAGAATCTGCAATTACTGCAGGTCTAACATATGCAAAGGGTGATTGTTGTGTTGTCATGGACTGTGACTTACAGCATCCACCAATCAAGATTGTAGAAATGTATAAATTATGGCAGGAAGGATATGAAGTTGTAGAAGCTGTCAAAGAGGATAGAGGAGAAGAATCAGGTATCCATAGATTTATGGCTAATACTTTCTATAAGATCATCTCTAAGCTGACTAATATCGATATGATGAATGCCTCAGACTTCAAGCTTCTTGATAGAAAAGTCATGTTGGTACTACTTAATATGAAGGAAAAGAATTCTTTCTTTAGAGCTTTATCTTCATGGGTAGGATTTAAGACAACACAGATTCCATTTAGAGTAGCTGAAAGAGAAGCTGGGGAATCAAAGTGGTCTACTAAATCACTAGTCAAGTATGCAATACTTAATATTACTTCTTTCTCTTCTGCACCAATGCAGATTGTCACTATTTGTGGTTTCATCATGTTGCTTATCTTTATAGTATTTGGTATTAACTCAATTGTACAGTATGTGAATGGTACAGCTTTAGGAGGTTTTACTACAGTTATTCTACTTCAGTTAATCTCTAGTAGTATTATCATGATCTGTCTTGGTATTATTGGTTACTATATTGCACAGATTTATGATGAAATCAAAGGAAGACCTAAGTTCATCGTTTCAGAAGAATGTTAGAATGGATGTGATTAATCACATCCTTTTTTTAATGCATAAAAAAAGGTCCTCCCAAATAGGAGGAACCTAAGCGTTAATAAATAATAACTTTAGTATTCTTTGGAATGTTATCATAGATCCATTTTGCGTTTTCTAGATCTAATCTTACACAGCCATGAGATACAGCTGCATCCATTGAGTTATCAATAATTCTCTTTGGAGAATTCTGTCTATCATAAATCACTGAATGGAATAAATAGTTACCATTAATCTGAGTAAAATACCAGCATCTACCTTTAGTACCTGTATCAAAGTATTTACCTCTAGATTTGATATAGTAAGTCCCGCTTATAGTAGGAGTAGAAGGTTTACCAACACAACATTTATAATACTTTGCATCTGCCCAATTATACTTACTTCCTTTAAATACACCTACACGATGTGCTGCTCTATCTACAATCACAATATAGTTTGTAGGGCTATCTTGGTTATTCGCAACACCATGCATCTTAGCTAAAGTTAAAGTACCACCAACGAGTCTACCATTTCTTACTTCATAATATTCGCCCTGCCCATCAATCTGTGCATAACCAGAATAGCTCCAGTCTAAACGTCCATTCTTAACATAGAAATAATATTCACCATTGCAAGCAAGACCTGTATAACCCCAGTCTAAACGACCATTACGAACAAAGAACCATTCATTACCTTTCTGGACAAGTCCTGTATAGCTCCAATCTAACTTACCACCTTTAACATAGAACCATTCATTGCCTTTCTGAACAAGACCTGTATAGCCCCAATTGACACGTCCACCTACAATATAGTACCAATCATTACCTGACTGACCTAAACCTGTATAATTCCAGTTCAAGCGTCCTCTTTCAACATAGAACCACTGATTATTGTATTCCACAATTCCTGAATGATTCCAATTCAACTTACCATTTTCAATATAGAACCATTCAATGCCACGCTGAACAAGACCTGTATAGCCCCAATTAACACGTCCATTTACAATATAATACCAATCATTATCTGACTGACCTAAACCTGTATAATTCCAGTCTAAGCGTCCTTTTACAACATAAAACCACTGATTATTGTATTCCACAATTCCTGAATGATTCCAGTTCAACTTACCTTTTTCAATATAGAACCATTCAATGCCATGCTGAGCAAGACCAGTATAGTTCCAATTTACTTTACCATTCTCAATATAATACCATTCGTTACCATACTGAGCGAGTCCAGTATAAGATGTATCAATTCGATTATTCTTGAAGTAGTATAATTCTCCTTCAATTTCATTTAATCCATCAGAGTACTTAGTAGTAGTTCCACCATTATTTGTATTACCACCACCATATGAATTTTCAAATGGACTATAAGAATAGTTTAAATCTACATTACCTGAAATACCTGGCACCCTTCCTGTAGATGAACACTGCCACATATCATATTTACCCTGATAATTACAAACTGTATTATATTGTGCAACCCACTTAGTCCAGTTATTAAAACAACTATCAGTTAAATAATTAGTAAACCAATCCTTATTCGCATAAATACCAACAGTATATCCTTTTGCAGATAACTTATTACAAAATGTCTTCGCAATATTCGCAATTTCAGTTTTACTTAATTTCTTACGTATTGCATCTTCTTCTAAATCATAATAAACAGGATACTTGAACTTCTTACCCTGTAATAAACGAATTGCATGATCTGCTTCACTAGATGCTTTCTCTACAGTATCAGCATAAGAATATAGGTAAACACCATAAGGAATATTGTTGTCTGTACATCCCTTTACATTTTCTTCCCATTTCTTATCATCCTGACTCTTATCATTTGTACCATAACCACATCTGATAATCGCATATTCTACTTCTGACTGTTTGACTCTCTTCCAGTCAATAGTGCCATTATGATAACTTACATCAATTCCCTTAGAAATAGCTCTTGAATCATTAGGCCACCCAGAATTAGTAGTAGCACGTGCAGCATAATTTGCATCACCTACATCCTTAGCTTCACCATTACTATACCTAAAGCTGTTTGCTAGGTCGTTCTGTTCATAATAGCTCATTTCATCCTCTGCATAAGATGGTAAATAAGCTGTATTGAACACCATAAAACAAGATAAAACTACAACACAAAACTTCATAAATAATTTTTTCATAAGCGTGTTCTCCTTCATGTATATAAAACTCTAACACATTCTAATCAATGCGAAATGTTTCACAAAAACAATATTTATTAGAAATCTATAACACATGTTCCCATTATAACATCAACCTTTATAATCAGTAACCCCTTGCGATAACATTTTTACGTTTATTTCACATATTTACTTATATTTAAGTGACATCTTATTTTGTATTTTGACTATATTTAATATTTGTATATTCTTCTAAGCATAATTTTTTATTCATGATTTCTATTGCATGTTCTTTACATGCTTCTTTCAAGCTTATTCCTACTAGATTTAATATTAGTTCATCGTCTACTACTAATATCTTATTCATATATATCACCCGGTTTCATCATAGAAAAAAGAAGAGTGATAAGCACTCCTCTTAACTATTTATAATTTTTTTGTTTATGAATGTGAATATCTTATGAAGCACATAAGAAGATATGAATGTAAGTATGAGTAGAGTAACCATGAATTCAAAGTTATCTACTATATTAATATGGTTATTTCTTAATATTTCAAAAAATAGTCCATGTACTAAATAGATTTCTAAAGAATGATCTCCTACCCATTCCATAAGGGGACTTTGAAGTTTGATTCTCATTCCTAATATCACGATAATTGCAAGATACATTAAACATTTGAATTCCATCCAGCCATACTTAAATGGAGTGAATACATTCAATACATAATAGAATACAAAAAGACAACCAATAATAATGGGAATTGATTTCTTGAGATTAGAATCAATTTGAGATTTAAACATAGCCCATAATATACCAAAATAGAAAGCAAAGGCTGCACTAAACCAATGATCTTCAAACTTAAACTTCATACATAAGAAGATATAGAGATATGTAAAGATAAAAGTAAAGATGATCATAATTCTACGTTTCTTAATGAGTTCACAAAGAAGCATAGAAATGAAGAAAGCAATATAGAAATAAATAATCGCATTGATATACCATCCATTACTAATAACAGAAGCACCTCTTTTAAAATCATAGATAAGAGCACCTAAAGTATAACCATATCTGTATTGTTTCAATACAAAATAGGCAATAGCCATTACAACAGATGGAATAAGTATTGTGAGTATTCTTCTTTTAGGGAATGACTTTACATAATTTCTTCCTTTATGCATATATTGGTACATTAAGCCATATCCAGAAATGAATAGGAATCCACCTACCGCAATATATCCAGAATTAATAAAAATATTATAGACATCACCTACAGATGCAAATATTGCAAGGTGATGGAATAATACTATGAGTGTAAATATCCCTTTTAAATTTTTTGTCTGCTGTACTGAGAGATACTCTGAATTATAGCCGAGTAAATCAATATTATAGAATACAGCCATACAAGCAAGTATTAAAACAATGTTCATAAAAAAACCTCCATACTAACCATTCTAACATTTGTATTATGATTCATCAAATTTTACTCAACTTCTCCATTAAAAAAACTGATTCATAGAGAATCAGCCTTATTCTTATACAGCAATATCATAATACATAAACTTTCTATCGCAGCTATAACCCATACAGATATATTTGTATCATCACCTGTTTTTACATGTGGTTTATGAGGTTTAGAAAGTGTGGGCTTTACTGGTTTTACCCATTCAGCCTTGGGTTCTATAGTAACATTATATTCTACACTTCCATCCACAAGAGAAGGAATCTCAACTAGAAAAGGAGCAGATTCAAACTGACTTTTACCACTTTCTACATATCCCTCTTGTGCAATCAAATAAATACCTTGCGTTAAATTACTAAATGTTATACGACCTAATGTATTAGTTTCTTGTAGTGAACAAGATATATCTTTCTGTTGTGCAAACTTGTATAATAGTTTGGCTTGTTTTTCTCTTGCCTCTGCACTGGTATCTACTAATAATATATGTGAATCTTTAAAGTTATCCTTCCATGTCAATGTATCATTACTCATATATTGAACCTGATAGATTGAAAACTTAGCATCTGAAAGATTCACTTCATGATTCAATTCATTTCTACCCTTATATACAATCTGTATAGTTCCTTTTCTAGAACCACTCTCTGCATGAATAGTTGAAACATTCATGAACGTACTCATAAGAAAAACAATCATAAACACAATAATATTTCTTACCTTCATGTTAGTTTCCTCCTTTTCTTATCCCTTATACAGTAAATAATTGCGATAATTAAACCTATCAAAATCACAATTACTGCCATAATTAATACCTTAGACGTAAATGATAATTCTGGTTTAATATTTGTATCAGGCACTTTCTTTTTAGCTTCTTGATATGGTATACGATGTCCTCTTACTAATAATCTATGAGTATTAATCGCATAAGGTGTACATGTCACTAATGTGGCATAATCTTTGCCGGGTTCTATAGATAATCCTTTTGTCTCTTCTGGTAATACTGTTTGTATTTGATCTATCTCATAAGCCAATGTTTCATCTAAGACCTTGATATAGAATATATCTCCTTCTTTTAGCTTATCTATATTTGTGAATAATGTCTTAGTAGGCAGTCCTCTGTGCCCCGTTAATACTGTATGAGTACTCTCTCCACCAACAGGCAAAGAAGTACCCCAGAAATGTCCTACACCTGCCTGTAAGACTGTTTCACTTGTACCATGATAAATAGGTAGTTCTATATGAATCTTAGGAATACGTATATATCCCATCATTCCAGAACCATCTACATTTAATAAACTCTCATAACGTGCATCTAACTTTGTATCTTCCTGTGAAAATGGATCTATAAGATCTATATTTCCTAACATCTCTCTATTATAAGCACGTGCTTCTTCCAACATTCTTATCTTATCTGCCTTAGAGAGTTCTACACTCTCTTTATCATAATAAGAGATAGCCTTAGAACCATTCTTCTCATTCAGATAACTACTAAAGCTAGGATATAACAACACGGAGAATGCAATCAAAAGTACAAATAAACGAATAATATCATTTTTAGTAATTTTAATCTTCATACACTTCATTTCATTCTCCCTATCAATATATAAATAATTGGAATTGCGGTTATCTTTTAAGAAAGATAACCGCTCATTCCATTAAAAACTATTTCTTAGTTTTCTCTTTTTCTATCACGGATAAAGCTTACTGCAACACCTAATACAAGAAGTGCTGCAACAACAGTAAATGCGATAGTACCCATACCACCTGTTGATGGAAGGAGAGAACCAGTACTGTTTTCTACATCGATGATTTTATCCTCTTCTGGTTCACTATTTTTAGAAAGAGTCCAATCTTCTTCGTTACCAGTAGTGCTCTTTGTGATTTTAACTTCGATTGGAGCAGTTAACTTATTGAATCCGTCTGGTGCCTTTGTTTCTACTAAATAGTATGTTCCTTCTGCAAGACCATTAACATGGAGGTTGTAACCTTTTTCTTCGATTGACTTTACAGATACAAATTCTGTAGTAGAAGATGTTGGGTCTACTACATAATTACCTGCAACGCCTGCAACTACAGGAGATACTTTAATCGCTTTTGATTCAACATTTGCGTTAGCATCAGCTTCGCTTGAATATAATCTAAATTTTGCACCTGCTAACTTCTCATCAGATCCATTTTTAAACTTTTTAATAGCAAGAGGGTATGTTGGTGTTTTAGCTTCACTTGGTGTAGTAAAAGTTGTATCACCTGGATTGTTACCATATTCTAATGCGGCTTTGTTCTTTTCTGTTACAAGTGCATCTTTATTCACTTTAGCATAGTAAGTCACAGTGAATTCTTTACCTTTGTTTGCCTGGCTAGCTTTTACCCATCCAGAAAGGTCAAGACTCATTTTTTTACTGTTATCTGTATCAATTGTTGCTGTTGTAGGTGCTGTGCTTGCATCAGTAGCATCTTTGAATGCAACTGTTACCTTTACTTCACCTTCTGAAGTAGATGTTCCATTTTCATCATTTACGAAATCAAGACCGCTTGATAATGTATCGTGGATCTTATATACATATTCAGAATATCCAGTTGTATCTGGTACTGAACCAGCAACTGTATATTTAACAACCTGACCAATACTTACAGTATCTTTATCTGCTGTTTTTGTGATGCTTGGAGCCTCAGTTTTTAAGTTTACAGTATTTTTTTCTTTTTCTACTGTAACTAATGAAGACTGAATTTCTTTTCCACCTGTTACATATACTAAGTAGTAACCAGGGTTTAAGTTTTTAAAATCATAAGACGTTTTAGGTTCTGTGATTTTGCTTGAAGTTGCAGTAGCTTCTAAGTTGCTTGTTAAAGCTGCTGCTGTAAAGTCATTTGCGAACTTCTGTACAGCACCTTTTATGTCTTTAAGAGCACCAACCTTTTTAACGAATTCTTCATTCTTTGAAGTATCAGCAATACTTAATGTAGTTGCTAATTTTGCTTTATAAGTATTATTTACTGTATAAGCATAGTTTTTTGTTTCTCCAGACTGTGATGTAGTCACACCAAATAACTTATATAAGTTAATTGTCTGTCCCTTTAAATCCTGTCCACCTTTTACATTTACAGTAAGACTACAGCCAGAATCTGCTGCAAATGCTGTTACGGACATAGTCATTGTCATAACCGCAGTTAATAACAATGCAATAATGCGTTTAATACTTTTCATAACTTTTTCTCCTTTTTTTCATTTCTCTTTATAGTTTTTCTGCTTTATTTTCCTTGTTCTTTCTGTATCTCATAATGAAATAAACAAGGAAAAGCAGAATTGCTATCGCATAAAATAAGTAGTTTCCAAATCCTCCAGTATTTGGAAGACATGGGAAATGCTTGTTGGTTATCGTAAACGTAAAGCCATCATCTGATGTCTTAATAGTTGTTGTATAACCATCGATTTCCGTTTCTGTTAAGGAATATTTATAATAACGAACAGTTCCATCACTCTCTGTATAGGCAGGAAGACCTTTAATTACTTCTTGCCATGTTGATTTGTTAATAGAACCTGTTATTTCGTAACTCTCATACTTTGGAACGACTTCTGTATGTTCTACACTGTTATCGTCCTTCCAAGTACGAGAAATTGTTACCGTAATACTGTCTGGTCGTTTATGATCGAAGTTATCGAAATCCTTCCAGACTTTATTTATAGTGAGTTTAACCATATCATCACATGGATCCTGTGACTCAGATGGTTCTGGTGTCTCACTTTCACCAGTATTTAGAGTTGTCTTTGTATCAGCCATTAATACTGCTTTGGCAGGTGATTCATATGCCTTCAAATTAGCTGTCTCACTACCATTTGATAGAACCGCATTCTTTAGATTATTAAAGGCTTTAACTATATCCATATGTTTGATTGTATAAATATCCCATCCATTATTCTTTTCATAACTACTATTTAATACTTTGTTATTGTTTTTGATTTGTGTGAGAGATTTATCTAATTTTCTATAGATACGGTAGTTGTTTCCTTCACCTTCTACCTTTTCTAATTTATTGAAGTCGTAAACTGAATCTAATTTACTCTTACCACTAAAAGGTCCTACAAGATCCTTAGTCCCTCTAACTACGTCACAGTAGTACATGTTGTTGTTCTTTAATAAACCTTCATCATTAAATCCTACAAAACCACCACTGCGTCCATCAGTTGCAGTACCATCAGTATTGTTGTTGGCACCACCAGCATAAACATCATATCCATAGCTCACACCATACACATTACTATCAGTAATCTTTGTACGGTTTGCTTTAATAAGACTGACACTGATATTTGACTTTGTATCATTATCATCTAATAAACCATTCTCATCACATGGGAGTTTAATAGATGAATCTCCAATAGTAATAATTGCAAGATCTGTCTGTTGTTTATTATCTGTTGATTTCTTAGAAAGACCTACAGATATATCTAAACCTAGAAGATTGACATGAAGAAGATTTCCCTTATATAACGCTTCTACTTTTATAATTCCTAGATTGATTTTTAGAAGATTTGAACCCTGTAACTTATCTAGATAAAGTGCTTTTATAAGTTTGTTCACAAGCATAAATATGACATTGACTGGTCCAGAATCCAGTTTTAAATCTGCAAGATATGCAAAGCTTGTTCTACCTGCAAATCCTCCTGCTGTTCCTCCAGATGCAACCTGTTTTAATCCACTATTCAAATCACTGTCACTTCCTGCTGTACACTTAGACATTCTTGCAAGGTTTGCACAACCAATAAATCCACCAGCAATCTGTTCGTCTCCATTCTGACTCTGTACTGTATAGCCATCACTTGTACCACTTACACTACAATTATCAATATGAGAACCAAAGATATCCATGACACCTAATGCTCCACCAAGAAGCTGCCCTGTATTATTTCCTAGGACATCAATCTTATCGGCTTTCACAACACCACTCTTACCAGAGTAACCAATAAATCCACCTACACTATTTAAGCCTCTTACATTACTTAATTGTGTAACTGTACTATTCTTTATGGAACCATTTAGAAGGGAACCACCAAAACCTCCGGCTGTACCGCTATATGTGACTTGATTGTTCTGTCCAGATTTCACTGCAACATTAGCATTAACACTTAGCCCTGCATCCTTACTTCCACTTATATTTCCGTAATATACATAACTTCTAAAAGCGTCTAATACATCTGTTCTTCCAAGTTTTAACAACTTATCTAATAGCGATGTTTCATTTCCTGCACTGATATTTGCAACTCCTGCCACATCTGCTACACCAAAACATCCACCAGCATATTCACCTGCAATAACAGAACGGATATTCGTAACACTAATACCAGCTGTAGGAGAATCCTTTTTACCAAGAACTGTTCCTTCCAGCATTCCTGCAAAACCACCTGCAGTTTTTGCATAAGAAGTATTTTTATTACCCGTTGTATATGCACCATTTACAATGAATCCCCATTTATCCCAGGAGTCAACGTCTGCATAATTGATTGTTGCGACTGTCGCATTAAGTACTTTAATGAGATCTGAAGGGGTACTAAGTAGTTTATTAAGAAGTTTGCTTAATAATCCTTCACCAGCAGTAAGGTTAAGTGTTGCTACAGAACCAGGTCTAGAACATCCTACAAAACCACCTACGTAGCTTCTACCATCTACTCGTCTGAGTTTCTTTACCTGACAATGTGTAGTATTGTCTCCCCAGATTTGTCCACCAATGAGTTTACCTACATAACCACCAGCATAACCACAGTTATCCTTATTATTAGTTCCTGTAGATTCAACCATCAATCCACTTTGGTAGCCTTCTACTGAAGATTGCTTAATTACTGGAACAAATACATTCAGTACATCAATCATTCTTCCTAATTGAAGATTAAGACCTAGAATATTGACACCACCAAGATTTGCAGCACCACCATTGATCATTTCTCCAGCAAAACCACCTGCTGTTCTTAATCCCTTTACTTTCTTAGTCTGATATGCCTGACCATTTGTGATAGTACCTGTCTGCATAGAGCCAACATAACCTCCTGCAGCACCACCAATCGCTAGTTTAATTTCATCTCGGTAATTCACTCTACCAGCAACTACATTATATCCATAAGCATATTTATCAATAATAGCATCTAATCCTGCTTGGTCTTTTACCTTACCATGCTCTGCAAGATCACTTCCGTAACCACCATACTTACCTACGAATTTAACCCATTTATTCCATGTTTCATAATCCATCAAAGCAAGTGGTCCATATACTGCAGTATTCTCTTCTGTAGGATAAACAACACTTAAAGCACCTAGTATGTTATCTACCTTTACTAATCCCCATAATAGAGATAAGTTACCTGTACTTGCAGTGTCTGCAGATTCCATTAAACCAGTAAATCCACCCGCAATCTCTTCACCATATACAGAACGGATTCTTACTGCTTTACAAGTACTTGTTAGTCCAGTATAATCTTTACCTTTCCATTTCTTTGTATTATTACCCCAGATATGACCACCTTCGTTATGTCCTACATAACCACCAGCCATACCTCGTTGTACCTGTGTTGTAGAAGATGCCTGTGCACGTACTGCACCACCACAAGGCACACATGTAGTAGAACTATTTCTAATAGTAGGTACAAAATCTTCTGCAACAGAAGCAAGTACACTATCAGCTTTTACTAATCCACCTAAAATACTTGCATCATCTAATACATTTGCAATATTACCAGGCTGTAAATCTCCTACATAACCACCAGCTGTTAACTGACCAATAATATAAGAGAAGTTATTCGCATTAGAATCCTGAATATGTCCACCAGAAATCTTTCCTGCAAATCCACCTGCATCCCCAAGTACATCATTGTCTGATGCATCAGAAGCCGTATTCTTATAAGATGCTTTAACCGCAAATCCACCAGGATTTCCAGTGACATGAGAATGTTCAATAGTAGATACCACTACGTTTAATGCATCTAATACATTATTAATACCTATAGAAGCACCTAGAATACTTAATCCTTTACCTACAGAAGCTGCAGAACCAATATCCATATAACCAATATATCCACCAGCATATCTTGATCCAGTGACTGCATATTGACTTTCATTATTAAAGTATGTAGGTGCTTCTATAGATTCTAAATCTTTTGGAGGTGTTACTTTTGTATGTTTTAAATGTGTCACATCACAATAACTTATCTGAACACCACTACCATAACCAATGAATCCTCCCGCACTTCCTGCATGAGTATCATCTGATTTTAATTTGTTCGCACTGACTGTAAATCCTGAATCTGACTTCACACCAGCATATTGTACATAAGGAATATAGGCGTTAATGAGGTTAAGTAATTGACCTACATCAACATTAAGTCCTTTAAGACCACCAAGGATACTAATACCTTTACCTGCATCAGCAAGTGCACCAGAGTAAACATTACCTCCAAAACCACCTGCATAAGACTGTCCATTGATATGATCTAAGTTATATACAGAATAATAGTTTCCTTGTCCTGCATCGTAGTTATTAAGAGTACCACTCTGGAAGTTTCCTACGAAACCTCCAGCCGTATCTGCAGAAACACCACCGCCATTTACATAAGTAACAGTACACAATGTATAAGTTGGGATGAGATACTTAACTGCAGTTAATAAACCATTGATATCTAAAACACTTGTATCTTTAGTAATCCAACCTTTAAGATCTTCTTCAGATGCAACATCAGCTAATCCACCTGTTTGTGATGTTCCAATAAATCCACCTGCATAACCATCTGTATCATTTGCGGATACTTCTTTAAGGTTCTTTACATCGGATTTATTAATTTCACAGCTATGACTCTTGCCTACAAATCCACCAGCAACATAATCAACAACACCACCATCACTGTTAGTACCTGTTGCTTTGACTGTTAAGCCATCAGCTACACCAATAACATGAGAATCATTGATTGTTACACGTACACCAGAAGCTACCTTTAATAGGTTCTTTACCTGTAAAAGATGATTTAATCCAAGAAGGTTAACTGTTAAACCTCCTGTATCCGCAAGATCTCCTGGACCAGCTAAACCAATCATTCCACCAACACGGTTATTACCTGTTACAGACTTTAAATTCTTGATTGTGACTGTATTAATTGAACCACCAATTGCATCACCAAAGCCACCGCCAATACGCTGTTCGCCTGTAATAAATAAACCAGTAGTAGGGCCTGTGACTGTTACTTTATCTACAGTAAAGCCAAGGTATGAAGCAAGTCCAAGAGTATCATTTAATAATCCGGCTACTTTAGCAGTTCCTAAAGAACCTGCAATACCACCTACAAAGTTCTTTCCTGTAATACTTTGAACACCTGAGAGTTCTACATCTTTCACTGAGACAGATGCTGTGTCATATACTTTATTTCTCCAATAAGATACTTTATTTAAATAATCAGCACTCGATGATGCAATATAAGCACCATTACCTCTACCAGTCATACCACCTACATAATCTACACCACTTAAATTAAGTGGACCACTAACGGTAGCACCTAATATATAAGATGGATTAACACCAGCTAAAGATAGTAGAGAAGGGGAGATATCCGCATTACTGCTTAATAGCTTGACTACAAGATCAACAACACCACCTAGTAGGTTGTTTTTAGTATCTCCTTTACCTAAGTCTGCAGACCATCCAAGAGATGCAATACCTGCAAAGCCTCCTGCATAATCACTAGTCGCTTTTACTTCAAATGTATTTGTAGAATTAACAGTACAGTTGACTGCAGACGTATTTGCAAGAGCACCTGCAAAACCTCCTGCATAAGTTTCACTTAAGACTGTGAGTCCATTATTGTTTATTGAACAGTTTAAGAGTAAACTTTCTGGATTCATATTTGGAAGCTTTGTCTGAATATCCAATGCACCAGAAAGAGTACCTTCAATGACATCATCACGTGCTAAACCTACAAAACCACCTGTAAATCTTTTTCCACTAATTGTATAGTTACTATTAGTAATAGAACAGTTTTCTATAATTGTGCCTTTCTGTTGTCCAATAAATCCACCTGCATAATCTTTTTCACTTGAAGTAGAAATACTTAAGCCATTGATTGAACAGTTTTTAATTTTTGCATTAATATAACCAGTAGGGATTAATTTACTTAATGGAATCGCATTATTTAATAGAATTATGATTAAATCACCTAATCCTAAACCTGGAATTAAGTTCAATAAACCAGCAAGGAGTTTTGTTATTCCTCCTAATGCATTAGATAAACCTTCGTATTCTGTTTTTCCTGTAGTATATCCTACGAATCCTCCAGTATAGTTATTTGGGCTTTTAACTGATACATTACCCTTCATTTCACATCCAGAAATTTCAACATTTCCAACAACACGTCCAGCCAAAGAGCCAGTTGCAAGGGCAGTTGGATCTTTTTTACGAGCATTTAACACATCGGTTAGTGTTTTTCGTAATCCTGCATCCACACTACCAAAAGTCAATAGCCAAGTGAGAAGATCTACAACTCCTCCTAGAAGTGAACCTAAACCAGAAACTACTCCATTGACTAAAGTTTGATCATATTTTGTTTCTCTACTTTGATTATTAACATCAATATTTTTAAAATCTAAATTAGATACAAGTACAGTTCCTTTACTAAGTCCAACATCATCAGCGCTCGCTTCATCAGATAGTGTAGAGAAGAACCCAACACCCATCTGTACTCCAACATCTAGTTTACCTTCCTGAAGAACCTTCACATTAGAAATAACTGGTTTCTCTATCTTTGCACCTGCAGCCCAAATCTTATTGTTAGTACTCTTAGCACCAACCATTGTGCCTTGGAAGTTAAGAGGTTTCCAATTTGAACTACTTAAATCTATATCACGGAAGATAATATAATTCGCATTAGCGCTATATTTCTGATTTGCAGCATTATCAATTTTGAGATCAGGATCAATTTCACCTGTGGTCTGATTAACACCACATCTTCCTCTTGCATATATACTAGATTCACTGCTTAAACTTTTATCTGTATTTTTTATTTCTCCAAAAGTATAATTAGCTTCACCATTTTGATTTTTCTTTAAATCGGCATCTCCACCATAAAGCATAATAGGCTTGCCACTATTATCCTTATCAACATACCATTTGCCTAAATTCAAATAAGCCTGATAAACTGCGCCATATACCTGTGTATCAGTTCCTATCTTTCTAAGCTGTGTTTCATTACCAATCAGGATATAAGTCTTATCCCCAATAGTCTTTACAACCTGTCCCTTAAAGTCACGGCCTTCCGCATTTTCTGTACTTACATTTTCTCTTACCTGATTCTCAACTAACTCTGGCTTACTAGAATCAAAGCTTTGAGATAATACATACTTATGTGACTTGCTATAAGTTAAGTAGGGCTGATTCTCTCCATTAGGATAAATCATCTGTCCCATACCAAACTGTGATGCATCATAATCTAATGACATTACTGGTTCTGTTTCTGAATTATCCTGTGCAAGAACCATTAACTGATAGGGGTTATAAATAGTAACTGTATCTGTTTCTTTATTATAAAGAGATGTACTTTCTCTAGTTGTACCTGTAATACTACCAGTAAAGTTATTTGGAAGTGTCCAGATATAATCAGTACTCATCTCAATATCACTCATTAATACATATTGAGCATCTGATGTATATCTCAATTCAGTTCCTTCATTTTTTACTACTTCTCCAGAACCAATTGATCCATCCTTATCACCTGTATAAACATAAGCATCAGAACCAATCTGTTTTAACTGATTGTAGTTATAAATACAGATTTTATCGTTTTGGTAATATGTCTCTATATTCTCAGTTGTTTCAGTTGTATTTGTATTATTATCATAAACTGTCTCTTGAGGTATATTATCAGTTTGATTAAAGTTGACTATACCTGCTGCATTTACCTGCGTACAAACAAGCGCAATACACAGTATGAGTAATACCCATTTATTGAGTAGTGTTTTTATTTTATTCATACAAGACCTTTTCCCTTCCTGTAATATTCTGAGTTATTATTCAGAAAACATGTCGCAATTGTTCTAAAAGGCCCCATATTGTTGATATTTTCTATATATACACACTTTTTTACATCTTTTTGCATTATAAACTTATAAAATTGTTAATATAATGTGTAAAAAGAGA
>UMLJ01043886.1_pt1 | contig 17867 bp, 12 predicted proteins | sample 1966521 | NCBI WGS metagenome assembly UMLJ01 (sample SAMEA4836199, study PRJEB28245) | human gut metagenome | biome: gut microbiome; material: fecal sample | place: Denmark | collected 2008
GTTTCATTTTCCGGTCTTGTCCTGTTCATATATTCATCTTTACGGCTTTCAAGCCCCATAAATTTCATCTGTAATTCATCATAATCCCGCTGCATCAGTTCCAGCCGCTGTTTTGCATCGGCTGCTTTTTCTTCCTGTTTTGTGACTGCCTGTTCACACTTTGCATACTGCTGCTCCGATTCAATTCTTCCTGCCAGCGCCGCACGGAATTCCTGTTCCTGTATCATAAATTCCTGACGTCTGACCGGGTCCAGATATGCCGGAAGGACATTTTCTGCTATGGTAAATGTCAAATGACTTGTATTTTTTATTTTCCATATCATCTGTGCAAACAGTACACGTGAAATCCGTTTGAACGCCCGCATCGCCGAAAAGACGGCAGATACGTTGGATAATACCTCATCAAAACAGCCGTAGCCTAAAAATGTCACCGTATACGAAAGGTACTTTGTGGAACGTTCCAGTCTTAAAATACGTCCGATGCACCGTCCGCTGAATTCCTTTGGCATAAGCGCAGACTGCAGCTGGCGCTTGGTATCCAATGATACGGCATTCATGGCATCCTGAATTTTCTGGTCGGTATGGATTACTTCTTCTTTGCCCTGCTTTTGCAGTCTTGTATGTATCACGGACAGCAGTGCATTATGATAAGCTGTACTGACAGCTTCGATTTTACCCGACGGTGTCTTATATTTATGGATTCCGTAGACTTTCGCTGCTTCATTGATGATTAAAAAGGAGAGCCGTTCTTCATCCGGCTCTTCGGATTCTTCCGGCACCAGCTCCCTGCATTTTTCGGTCAGAATTTTTTTGAGTTCGTATTCTAACTGCACCCGGTCATTTGCCTTTAAACGGTCATATTCTTTTCGTACCATGTCACACACGCGCGTTACCTGAAAATCAAACGGCGTTCTTTTGCTGAAGCTTTCCGCAAATGCGTTGGCAATGTCTGCCAGCCCGCCAAGCACCTTACCCGACGTTTCTTTCGCGGCATTCAGCAGGGTGACATTGCGAAACAGTGCGATCTGCATACGGATTTCGTCATCCGTCATCTTTCTGACACCTTCAAATAAGTTCATCATCTGCAACAGCCTCCTCTTCTTTTATTTTAGGTATTATACCACGGATTCATTACCCCTGCCATAGCCATAGCTCATGGAATTATAAAAAGACACATTCTTACAACCGCTATCATACCGAATCCGGAGTGTAAAAATGTGTCTTTTTTTGTCTGTGTGATGAAATTTATTTTAAATTAGCAAACACCCTGAGCGAGCATAGCGTTTACAACCTTTTCAAAACCTGCAATATTTGCACCGGCTACATAGTTGCCTTCCATGCCGTATCTCTTAGCAGCATCATCAATATTGTGATAGATATTAACCATGATGTTCTTGAGCTTAGCGTCAACTTCTTCAAATGTCCAGCTGAGTCTTTCGCTGTTCTGGCTCATTTCAAGAGCAGATGTTGCAACACCACCGGCATTAGAAGCCTTACCACAGATAAACCATACACCGTTGTTCTGGAAATACTGTGTAGCTTCAAGAGTTGTAGGCATGTTAGCACCTTCACAAACAGCCTTTACACCGTTTGCAACTAACTGCTTAGCGTCATCAAGGTCAAGTTCGTTCTGTGTAGCACATGGAAGCGCAATGTCACACTTCACTGACCATACGCCGTGTTCGCCGTTCTTCTTTTGATGGTATTCAGCAGACTTTCTTGCAGCTGCATACTCTGTTAATCTTGCTCTCTTAACTTCCTTAACTTCCTTGAGAAGTTCTACATCGATTCCTTCCGGATCATAAATCCAGCCTGTTGAATCTGAGCATGTAACAACCTTAGCACCGAGCTGCTGTGCTTTCTGGATTGCGTAGATTGCAACGTTACCGGCACCTGAAACAGCAACTGTCTTGCCTTCTAATGAATCGCCATGGCACTTCATTAATTCTTCTGTGATGTATAATAAACCATAACCTGTAGCTTCTGTTCTTGCTAAAGAACCGCCGTATGTAAGGCCCTTACCTGTAAGAACGCCTTCAAACATCCCTCTGATTCTCTTGTACTGTCCGAACATATAACCGATTTCTCTTGCGCCTGTACCGATATCACCGGCAGGAACATCGACATCAGCACCGATGTACTTGCAGAGTTCTGTCATAAAGCTCTGGCAGAATGCCATAATTTCTCTGTCTGACTTACCCTTTGGATCGAAGTCAGAACCACCTTTACCACCGCCGATAGGAAGGCTTGTCAGTGAGTTCTTGAAAATCTGTTCAAAACCTAAGAACTTGATAATACCTAAGTTTACAGATGGGTGTAAACGAAGACCACCCTTGTAAGGTCCGATTGCATTGTTAAACTGTACACGGAAACCTCTGTTTACCTGTACCTGTCCGTTATCATCTACCCATGGTACACGGAACATTAACACTCTGTCTGGCTCTGTAATTCTCTCTAAGATTGCGTTCTTTCTGTAAAGGTCTTCATTTGCCTCTACTACCGGTCTTAAAGATTCCATAACTTCTGTTACTGCCTGTAAGAACTCAGGCTGATCTGCGTTTTTCTTAGAAACTAATTCTAAGACTTCATCAACATATCCCATAACCTTAAAAACTCCTTTTCTTTTACGCCTTTGGCGGAATCTATGCTTATTATATAAAAACAGTTTTCCCATTGCAAGTTTTTTAGCTATTTTTGCTAATAAAACAATGCTATTTTGAATAATGTAAATCCAGTTGTCCGCTCTGCTGCTTTAGCGTAGTAACAAAACTTAATTTTTTTAAGTGCTTTTGCATTAATTGTCTTTTAATTAACCATTTTCACACTTTTTCTGTTATTAAATAAGTTTCAATCCTGTTTTTATTAATTTAATAAATCGTTTTTTCATTTTTTCTTATGCTTTCTTTCATATAAAGTAGCTCTTGTTATTTTCCCAGGAAATATGTATAATGAAGTTTATGTACTTTTTGTACATTGTATAAGGAAATCGTGCAAACAATAATGCCCGTGCAATTATTGTCCGCTCAGGAATGGAGATTAGTGTGAAAAAATATGCTTGATAGCATATTTTTCACACAGCACTTTGTGCCGCAGGCGCCACAAAGCCGCTTTTTATCGCAGAGCCAAATAAGATTTGGCTCGCGATTCCTCCGGCATTAAATTGCCTGCGGGATGGAGATTAGTGTGAAAAATAACGCTGATGCGCTTATTTTTCACATAGCTATTTGTTTCTGAGCAAAAACAAATAGCTATGCTGGCAGATGAGAAATCGCCTACGCGAGTTTCTCATCGCCTCTTCGCAACAAGTTGCTCAGAAATGAGGATTATTATGTCAAATATTATTAAACGTACAAAGGGCGATTTGAAGTATCTTTTCAAAGACAGCGACAAGCTCTCGCCCAAAGCACTCAAGCGCAAACAGCGCGGCAAACGTGTTGCGGCAGGACTGGTTCTTGTACTGATCCAGCTGATTCTTACGATTCTTTTTTTATTCAGAATCATTACATTTTCAATCCTTCCGGTTCAGTATCTGCTGATTGTCAATGCAATCCTGATTCTTTTGCTGCTGTATGATTTTTGCTCACAGTTTACAAAGGCACATATTCTCGGTAAAATTTTAGCCGTGATTATGTCGTGTGTCATGCTGTTTGGATTTATCTTTATGACACAGCTTGCACAGACCTTTAATCTGATGTCCGGTTCGACCAAGACCGACATTGTGGATATTATCGTACTGGCAGATGACAAGGCCGACTCCGTGCAGGATGCCCTGTCTTATTCTTTCGGATATAACAGCGGCATTAACAGTGAGGCTGCCACAAAAGCCATTTCAGAAATTGAATCTAAAAATAATACGACATTAAATACGAAAGATTACACCGACTGGTCAGAAATGGTCAATGCCTTATATGCTAATAAGAATATTCAGGCTGTTGTCATGAGTGATTCACTCCGTTCAACTTTAACGGAGGAATTTGAAACATTTGAAGATAAAACAAAGGTTATCGGAACGATTACGATTACTACCCAGGTCAAGCTTTCCGCTTCCGATAAAAAGGTCAATGAAGAACCGTTTGTCATTTATCTGTCCGGAAATGACGGATACGGTCCGGTTTCTTCCAACGGCAGAAGTGATGTCAACATTCTTGCCTGCATCAATCCTAAGACCCGCCAGGTACTGCTTGTTTCGACACCGCGTGATTACTATATTACGATTGAAAATGCTTCCGGAAAGTCCGGTCTTGATAAACTGACACACGCAGGAAATGCCGGTGTCGATTACTCTATTAAGGCATTGGAAAATCTCTACGGTGTTACCGTGGATTACTATGTAAAGATTAACTTTACCGGTTGTGTAAAGGTGGTTGATGCACTTGGCGGCATTACCATCAATTCAAGCGTGGACTTTACAAACGGTCAGGATGCAGCTCCTGAAAGCTATCATTTTACAGTCGGCGAAAACCAGTGTGACGGTGAAAAAACTCTTGCTTTCGTAAGAGAAAGACACGTTTTCGGCGATGGCGATTTCCAGCGTGGACGAAACCAGGCTGCTGCCATCACAGCAATTATCGACAAGGCGACTTCACCTTCGATTCTTGCCAATTACAGTGCAGTGTTAAGTTCTGTTTCTAATATGATTTTAACAAATATGCCGCCTGCAACGATGACGTCATTAATTAAAGGACAGATTGCCAACACAACTTCATGGAATGTCCAGTCTTACAGCGTAGAGGGAACGCCGGCATCCCGCGATTGTACCGTATATAACCTTTCAAAGAAGTCTGTTGACCTGCCGGATTACGATACCGTAAATACAGCAGTCGAACTGATTCAGAAAATCAACAACGGCGAAGTATTCGATGTTTCCGAATACGTTTCTTCTAATTAATCAGATCTCTGTAAAAAAACTGCCGGTGCAGGATATGTATATAAAATACATTGCCTGCCCGGCAGTTTTTTTGTCTGACCAGCTACCTCCGTGTGCTGTTCAGCCTTTCAGATCCATTGTCGGAAATACCATTGAAAAGTACGCTTCTCTTGCTTTGTTGTTGTAGCCGTTCATTCTGCCGTTTAACACGTCAGGATTCACATTGACAGGTCTCTCATCGGCGCATCTTACGCGTGCTTTCTGTCTGCTCTGTTCTAATGCAAGCATCTGTTCAAAACTTTCGCTGCTGCTGTTTTTCTGTTCAGCGGCAACTCTGGCTGTATTTCCAACTTTTGAAACACTTTCGACTTTGTTAATGAGTTCCACCCTGTTTACGATAAATGTTTCTGCTGTAATCTCCTCCTTGAAATTATGCTGTACTTTCTTTTGTTTTATAGTTCTTTCATACTATATCTGCACATCTTGTGTCCTATTTATAGTATCGGCACATTTTCTAAAAATACTTAGCAATAATTTCGGCAACACCGTCTTCATCATTAGACGGTGCTATGATATCCGCTTTTTCTTTTACCGGCGGATACGCATTTTCCATGGCAGCGCCAAGACCGGCATATTCAATCATGGAAATGTCGTTCATGCCGTCACCGCAGGCAATCAGTTCTTCCCTTTGCAGTCCCAGCTTTTCAAGCAGCGCTGCAAGGGAACGGTCTTTTGCCACATTTTTCGGTACAATCTCTAAAAAATAATCGGCAGAACAGAATGCATCAATGACATCTCCGTGCCGCTTCTGCAGTTCCTGCTGAATCGGTATCAGCTTTTCATGCTCCCCTGCAATTAAAAATTTGGCAACCGGATAATTTACATACTGTTCCAGATTTTCCACACGGCGGACGGACGCATCATTACATTTTGCCTCCCGCAGCACATATTCATCTGTATCACTTTCCGAAATTACCTCATCCTTGTCATATGAAAGAGCATACACACCGTGTTCTTTTGCCAGTGTACAGACATCGTGTATACATTCCGGCGGGAAATTCCGGCTGTAAATGACTTCTTTGGTCTTACAGTTGATAATATTGCCGCCATTGTATGCCAGAATATAACCGCCGACACGGGAAAGTTCCAGCGCTTCTGCCACCGGCTCTATGCCAAACAGTGGTCTTCCAGATGCCAGAATAATATGCACGCCGCGCTCCGCCGCCTCCATAACCGCTTTTTTATTTTTGGTTGAAAGTTTTTTCTCACTATTAATTAATGTACCGTCCAAATCAAGGGCAAGTGCTTTATATTTCATTTTCTCTCCGTTCCATAAACTGCTTATTTCCTGCAGTTGCATTATCCTTTCTATATTTTCATTGCAATAATTCCAATTTTTAGTGTCACTATGCATTTATTTACTTTATCATTCCCTGCTTCTTTTTTCAATCGGAAGTTCGTGTTTTAACCGGTCCGCAGTTTATAAAATGCTTCAATGACATCCATTTTCCCATACCCGTAAATATTGTTCGGATACACCGTATTGTTTTCGCGCTTTGCCCCCCGGATTAACACCGATTTAACCTCGTTTGTTCCCATATAGGGCAGATTGCCGTCCGTAACACCCCATGTCAGAAGAAGGGCAGCAGCACCTGCCGCGTGGGCTGCTGCAACGCTTGTTCCTGTCCGTGTCGTATATCCCCCGCCTGCCCGGACACCATAGACGTCTACTCCAGGCGCGACAAAGTCCGGTTTTACCAGACCTGTCGCTGTATAACCGCGTCCGGATGCTACATAAGATGCATCCGTAATATGATTATATGCCCCGACACTGATTACGCGCTCTGCCGCACCGGGTTCTGTAAGTGTTGTGGAAGGATTGGAATTCAAAAAATACGTATCCCCTGATAAAAACTGCTTTAATGGCAGCCATGCATTATACCGTCCCACAATATTAGTCAGGCTGTATACATGAATTTTCCAGATTCCCTGTGCCGGATTTATAAAACGCATAAAAATAACTTCATAACCTGATGCAGATTCCACTACTCTGTAATTCACTGCAACCTGTGAACGTTCCAGTAAAAAATTGTAGACCCCTCCTGTATCAATTCTTGCCGGAATCCGTGAAATCCGCTCGCCAGAAGGAGAGGTAATTGCCACCGATAAGATATCAAGACTTTCTGCCCATATTTCCATCACAAATCCGCGTTCATCTTCACCGACGGTAATTTCTATTTCGGAGGGTTCTGTATCTGATACCGCCAGACCGGATGTGTGTGTTCTGTTATTAGCTTCATTTCCTGTACAGGTTACAACTACTGTATTGACCTGCCTTGCCAATGTATTTAATAAATCTGCAAACGGCAGCGCACCGGTTCTTGAACCGGAAGCCGTTCCCAGTCCGACGCAGATAACCAGCGGTTTTTTTTCTCTGATAGCATACTGCTGTAAAAAGCGCACCCCCATCATCATATCCGTTTCCGAATAGGCTTCTACCCGCTCCGGCAGCAGATAAAAGTCCCGCAGATATTTTTTGGCAGGTTTTAGCTTTACCATCAGAATCTCCGCCTCCGGCGCTGCTCCTATGTAATCTGCGGTTTCCGATGCGGCTGCAACCCCTGCAAGAAATGTTCCATGTCCGTTTTCATCTCTTGACGGCACAATATCATAGGGATTTTGTCCTTCACGCTCTGCCGCGAGTGCCGCATTAATGTCCTCCCGTGTATACACCGTGCCGTACTGTACCATGCCTTGTACCTGTTCTCTGTCATACTGCTCTGTCCCTGCTGCTTCTCCTGTATCTTCTTCATAATTTACAGATTGTATCGTCTGGTCCCAGACTGCCGCAATCCTGGTTCTGCCGCCTGACGCTTTAAAATCTTCTCTTAAATAGTCGATTCCGGTATCTAAAAAGCCAATCAGCACACCCTGCCCACGCACATTTAACAGGGGCTGATTCAGTGTTGCCGTAATTCCCGATGCATCAAAGCTGGTCGTGTCCATCAGTCCGTACAGTTTCGGCACGCTATAATATCCCTGTTGTATATTAATATTCCGGCTGCCCGGATAATTTGTATACAAAATACACCACGTATCATTAATACAAGAAATACAGACACCGTCCTGTCTTTGGATTTGTTCAAAATAAAGGGAATTATATTCAATAATATAATCCCCCGTTTCTTCCGATACAATGAGCGAACTGCAATCCGGCACTTTTTTTGCTCCCGCTTTTTTGTATAGTATATTCAGTTGTGCCTTTCCTTATGTATCCGTTTTATATCTGCTTTATCCTATGGATTTACTTTATCAGCCTGCTTTATCCGTTCTGCTGTGTCAGTGCCGGTATTTCCATGCCGCGCATCTGAATTACCGGCGCACCCGTCTTTTTAATGTAATCGCCTGTGATAACGACTGTTCCGATATTGTTGTCCTTTGGAATTTCATACATAATATCCAGCATATAATCTTCCAGAATGGACCGCAATGCACGCGCTCCGGTCTTTTTCTCCATTGCTTTTTGGGCAATTGCTTCCAGTGCATCATCCGTAAATTCAAGCTTTACTTCATCAAGTTCCAGCAGCTTTTCATACTGCTTTAAAATCGCATTGCGTGGTTCTTTCATAATCTTAACCAGCATATCTTTTGTCAGGTTTTCCAGTGAAAAGATAATGGGCAGTCTGCCTAAAAATTCCGGTATCATACCAAAATTGCGCAGGTCTTCTAAAGTTACCTGTTGCAGCAGGTTCGGGTTTTCATCATATTTATCCTTTAAATCTGCTGCAAATCCGATAGACGACTGCTGGTTTAAACGCTCTTTGATAATCTCATCCAGCTCCGGAAACGCGCCGCCACAGATAAATAAAATATTTTTCGTGCTGACTGTGACCTGCGGTACCATCGCATTTTTACTGGTTGCACCGACCGGCACCTCCACATCGCTTCCTTCTAACAGCTTTAACATGCCCTGCTGTACGGATTCTCCGCTGACATCACGGCTTCGAGTTTCCTTCTTTTTAGCAATCTTATCAATTTCATCAATAAAGATAATGCCGTGTTCTGCACGTTCTACATCATTATCCGCCGCCGCTAAAAGCTTGGATACCACACTTTCAATGTCATCACCGATATAGCCCGCTTCCGTAAGGGACGTTGCATCTGCAATTGCAAGCGGCACCTGCAGCAGGCGTGCCAGGGTCTTTACAAGATAGGTCTTTCCGCTTCCGGTCGGTCCGATCATTAACATATTGGACTTTTCAATCTCTACATCTGCCTGATCTCCTGCAGCTACCCTTTTATAGTGATTGTAAACAGCAACCGACATGACTTTCTTTGCATAGTCCTGTCCGACCACATATTCATCGAGCATATGCTTAATTTCGTGCGGCGCGGGAATGTTGCGTAAATCCAGTTTTTCTTCCGGTTTCTTTACCTTTTTCTTTATTTTCTGATTTTCCGGTATATCCATATCCTGATAGTTCATATTGCCAAACATTCCCATATTCGGCATCCCGCTCATTTTCATCATATCATCATAATTCATACCACTGTTATTGATAGTATCAAATGTCTTTTGCAGGCAGTCCTGGCACACATAGACATTTCCCGGCATTGCAATCATTTTACCCGCCTTGCTTTCCGGTCTTCTGCATATATAACAAATCTTTTCGTATTCCTCTTCCTGATTGTTGATTGTATCGTTATTTTCACTCATTTTTTCACCATTCTGCCGCAAAATACGGCACCTTCTTTTACTGTAATTTTGTATACACGTTTAGTATACAGATTTGTCTTTGTTTTTACAATAAAATCTCTATAAAAAAATACCCGGTATGATGCAGATGGACAACATCTGTCCCTGCATTTTACCGGATATTTTACTTTATTGATTTACAAATTTATGTTTGTGCTTTATGTGCTTTGCCGGTTCCTTTTAAAGAATTATGCCGGAATGCTTATCAGCTCTTTTTGCCGAGAGTTACTTCAACACTCTTTAATACATACTCACTGCCTTCCTGATGATAGTACTGAACCGTTACCTTTTCACCGGCTGCGTAGTATTCCATAATAGACTTGAGGCTGGACATAGAGTTTACGGACTGGTCGTCAAAGCTTACAATAATATCATAAGCGCCCAGACCTGCCTGTGCCGCAGCTGAATTATTTTCAACGCTTCTGATTAAAACCCCCTGCGGATAACCATATGAAGAAGACATTGCACTTGTAATATCCACACCACTGATTCCCAGGTAAGCGGTTTCTGAACTTGAAACCTTGCTTCTCGTTTCACGGCTCATCAGGCTGTCAATGATATCCATGACATTCGATACCGGAATAGAATATGCCATACCTTCTACACCATCACTGGAAGTCTTTGCAAAGTTAATTGCGATAACCTTACCTTCTGCATTGAGTAATGCACCACCGCTGTTACCGGAATTAATCGCTGCATTTGTCATTAAAAGTCCTGAAAATGTTACATTATTAACAGTAATAGAACGGTTTGTCGCGCTGATAATACCATTTGTCACAGACTGGCCTTCACCCAATGCATTACCGATAGCAACAACCTCCTGTCCGATGGCTACATCATCACTGTCTGCCAGTTCTGCGATTGCAATACTGTTGATGGTTGAATCCTTAATATCTGAAAGATTGATTGCCACTACCGCAATATCCTTATCAGACTTTGAACCCTTTACGGTTGCACTGACAGATTCACCGTCCACAAAGACACATTTTAAATCATTTACATCACTAACTACGTGTGCATTCGTTACAACAAGCAGTTCTTTATCATTCTTACCGACAATAATACCGGTTCCGCTTGTCTGTGCTTCATAGGACTGGCTGCCGAACAGTCCATAGAAAGATGAAGAACTTCCTGAAGACACGGTTGTCGTACCGTTTAATGCCACCATTGCCGGAAGGGCTGCATTTGCAACGGACTGTGCATCCATACCCGTTGAAGCGGATGAAGTACTCTGTGCCGTTGCTGCGGTTACATTGGAAGTCACGGTTGCAATGTTGTTATAGTCGCTTGATGATTTTACCGGAAGAATCGTACTTCCCATGTAATATACGCCATACATTACTGCGCCGGCAATTACACCGAACACGGCTGCCGAACCTGCCAGTTTTGCAAGCCTTTCTCCAAAACCGTCTTTGTTTCTATCCTTCTTTTTCTTCTGCCTTCCATTCTGCTGATTCATACTGCCCTGCCCGGCGCCTGCCTGCTGATAGGTTGTATCCTGCTGGAATGTACTGCTCTGCTGATAATAGGAAGTGTTATTGTTTTCCTGTTCAAACGGAATATTTCCTGCGCTGTATCTGTATTCTGAACTTTCTGCCTGTGTTGTTTCCGTTGTATTTTCATCGTCGTAATGAATTCGTTCTCCTGTCTTTGGATCAAATCTCGGTCTTGGGTTATACTGGTTATTTTCGTCGTTATACATATCGATTTCTCCTCTCTGTCGTGTCTTTTGTTCTTAGATAAAAAAGAACACATCTCGTCTATGCTTTGTAGTATAGTAACGAAATGTGTTCTAATTGTGTTTTCTCTGTTAAGAATTTCTGAACTCGCTCTGCGATAAAAAGATAATTGTGATGCCTGCAGCACAATTATCTATGTGAAGAATCTTAAATTTAAGGATTCTTCACATTACTACTGTCCCGCTACTTCCATAACAGCCTTTGTAAGTTCTTCAAGTTTTGCATCTGCATCCGCTAAATTGCTGCCCTTAACGCCCATGTAGAACTTAATCTTTGGTTCTGTTCCGGACGGTCTTGCACAGCACCATGCATTGTCAGAAAGTGCATAATATAATACGTTGGATGACGGAAGTCCGGTAGACTTCTTTTCGCCGGTCTTTAAATCAACACATTCATCCTTCTTGTAATCTCTTGCTTCGAGTACGTCCCATGAACCGAACTTCTTCGGTGTTTCGTTGCGGAGCTTATCCATCAGTTCTGCAATCTTTTCAGCCCCTTCTGCACCCTTCATGGTAATTGCCTTCTGACCTTCTTTGTAGTATCCGTATTTTTCAAAAATCTGAATCATCTGATCCCACAGAGTCATGTTCTTTGTCTTGTAGTATGCTGCTGCTTCACATAATGCCATAACGGCAACAACTGCATCCTTATCTCTTGCATGTGTACCGACAAGACAGCCATAGCTTTCTTCAAAACCAAATTCATATTCGTATGTACCCTGCTGTTCAAAGAACTTAATCTGCTCACCGATATACTTAAAGCCTGTTAATACCTCAATCAGCTTTACATTGTATTCTGCTGCAATGGCATCTGCCATATTGGTAGATACGATAGTCTTTACAAATGCGCCGTTATCGTGTAACAGATTCTTTTCCTTACGCTGTGAAAGCAGATATTCTGCAATCAGCATACCGGACATATTTCCTGTAAATGCCTTGTATTCGCCTGTCTTGGTGTCTTTTGAATATACACCGAGTCTGTCGGCATCCGGATCTGTTGCCAGAATGATATCTGCATCTTTTTCCTTTGCCAGCTTTAATGCCAGTGTGAATGCCTTTGGGTCTTCCGGGTTTGGATATTCAAGTGTTGTGAAATCCGGGTCCGGTTTTTCCTGTTCTTTTACAATATAAACATGCTTAAAGCCCAGTTCTTTTAAAATTCTTCTGACCGGAACGTTACCTGTTCCGTGGAACGGTGTGTATACAATCTTGATATCATCCGCTACCTGTCTGATAATATCACCGTTGATGCTCATTTTCTTTAAAGCCTTGATATAAGCTTCATCCATATCGTAGCCGATAACATTGTAAAGACCGCAGGCTTCTGCCTCGTCTTTTTCCATGGTCTTTACCGTATTGTAATCTGTAACAGCCTTTACTTCTGTAATAATCTGTGTATCCTTTGGTGCTGTAATCTGTGCGCCGTCTTCCCAATATACTTTGTAACCGTTGTATTCCGGTGGATTATGGCTGGCTGTAATGACAATACCTGCGATGCAGTGCAACTGTCTTACGGCAAATGATAATTCCGGTGTCGGTCTTAATGACGGGAAGATATATGCCTTGATTCCGTTCGCATTCAGGCATAATGCTGCCTCGTCTGCAAATTCAGGGGACATTCTTCTTGAATCATATGCAATCGCAACGCCTCTGTCTGCTGCATTTTCCTTCTTAATAAAGTTTGCAAGTCCCTGTGTTGCCTTTCTGACAGTATAAATATTCATGCGGTTTGTACCGTTGCCGATAACACCTCTTAAACCACCTGTACCAAACTCTAAATCTTTATAAAAGCGGTCTTCAATCTCTTTTTCATTACCCTCAATTGATTTTAATTCAGCTCTTGTTGCCTCATCAAAATATTCATTGGCACACCACGCCTTGTAAGACTCCATGTAACCCATAACTTTAATCCTCCATATTTCTTCTTTTTACTGATTGAATTTATAAAAATTATAATACAATCCCTTTTTGAAATCAATCTTTTAATGATTCTTTAAATGCAGCAGCAACATTTTCTAACGCTTCCTGCTCATCCGGACCGTCTGCAATCAGCTCTATTTCATCACCGCATTTAATTCCTGCTGCTAAAATTGAAATGACACTCTTTGCATTGGCCGTCTTTCCTTCTCCATAAGCAAATGTAATATGGGAATCGTATTTGACAGCAGCATCGCACATTGCCCCCGCTGGTCTTAAATGTATTCCCAATGCACTTCCTACGACTATTTTTTCACTAACCATCTTTTCTCTCCCATCCGCTGTTTTCAGCTTTTTATTCTACCGGTTCTGGCCGGTTGTTTCAGAGGTACCGGCTGTTGTTGTTTCCTGCGTCTGCTGTGTTGTTGTTTCCGGCTGTGTCTGTGCTGCCTGCGCCTGTATCTTTACGGCTGCCTTATAGGTATCGTCCAGACTGCAGCCGCCCGGCAGCTGAAACTGTATCGATAATGTATATGTTCCTTCTTTTAAGCCTGTCAGATTCACCGTAGCTTTGATATCCGATGCCTGTGCTGCTGCCAGTGCTTCATCTGAACCTGTCAGTATTACATGAATGGTATCCTGATCGGTAATTGCCGCTTCCAGACCTGATGATAAACCGGAAAATGTAATATCAGATGTCTTCACCGTAAATTCCCTGCTGTGTACATCGGAAATCTTTACCGTAATGGAAACAACCGAATCCGATACCACACTCACATCAGACGGCACAAAATCTTCCATCCACAGACGAAATGTCTTATCACTGCTTAACCCCGTCACCTTTAACTGGTCGGAAGGTATCGTAATCTGTGTAATCTGGTCTAAAACCTTTGTCTCTCCCGAAATCGTAATCTGGTCTGCGGAACTTTGTACCTTATGAACGCTATAACCGTCCGCCGGTTCACCCGAAACAGAATATTTTAACGGTACGGTTTTAGACTTTTTGACACTTGCCGTATATTCCACTTCACTCTTTGACAGTTCAAGCTGCGGATCATCAATTACATTGCCGTCCGTATCGTATAAAACAATCGGTACAACACTCTGGATATTATCCTGTGCATTGCTGATGTCGCAGATGGCTTTAACCTGCGCAATCTTTGCAATGGTGGTTGATGAACCGGTAATCTTGATGGTCGAGGGCGATACGGACTGTTTCGTGACTACATAGCCTTCCGCTTCCGTACCGTTGACTTCCATGCCAACATCAAACTGCTGTGTTACCCTGTTTTCAATATCCAGCTTAACCGCTGTTGTCTTTGGTGTTACTTCGACATTGGTCAGCGTTTTGCCGTCTTTGACAACCTTTACATCAATATCGGCATAATCGGCAAATGCCGTAATCCTGCTTAAATCTGCCGTAGCTACAATATCTGCCGCTTTAATATCCGTGATAACACTTTTAGGTCCGCTTACATAAACCGAAATTTTACTGCCATCTGTAATCTCATACGTATAGCCCTTATCCGTAAGACTTTCTGTATTAATCAGCTGCACCGGAACGGTACTGATTGTCACCCCCATGGTCGGGTCGTAAATATTGACAATAATCGTCCACAATACAATTGCGCATAAAGCTGACAGGATTTTCAGGCTGAAATTTCTAAATATCTTTTCTTTCATTTTTCAACCTTCCTCTCCAAATCTTAAACGACTTGACATCTACTGTTTTCTTGCGCAGATACTCCAGCTTATTTCTTAAAGAATCCCTGTCAATGTCGCGGATAATTGAACCGCCCACCGCCACGGATACTGCACCGGTTTCTTCTGATACAATAATTGTAAAGCTGTCGGTGCCTTCACTGATGCCGACACCCGCACGGTGTCTGGTTCCCAGTTCCTTACTTAAGTTTGAATTATCTGACAGCGGAAGATAACACGTTGCCGCTACTACTCTGTTGCCCCGCACAATTACCGCGCCGTCATGCAACGGTGTATTATGTTCAAATATATTAATGAGCAGCTGGCTTGTTACAACACCGTCTACCTCGATACCGGTGCGGACATATTCCTCTAGAACCATATCCTGCTCGATAACGATTAATGCACCAGTCCGCACCGCTCCCATTTCATAAGCGGCACGGACAATCTCATCGGCTGTTTTGCTGCTGAAGCGTTCACCCTTTTCCCTGCCTTCACCAAAGTTAAACAGTCCGACAACCAGTTTTTTGCGCCCGAGCTGCTCTAACGCACGCCGAAGCTCCGGCTGGAAGATAATCACCAGCGCAATAATGCCAACACTGATGGTTTTTCCCGCAATCCAGAGAATTGTCTTTAAATTCAGTATATATGCAAACAGCGCAAATAATACTACAATGATAATTCCCTTGAGCAGCGCCCATGCTTTTGTATTTTTAATCCACACCAGAATGTTATACAGTACCACTGCAATAATGATAATCTCAATGACATCTGTCCACCCAATCCGTGGAATATATAATTTTGATAAATAATCGCTGAAAAAATTATTCCATGCTGTCACATACTCACCTCATTTCTGTTCCTTCCGGTCTTTACTCATTTTACCGCTTATAGCTTTTTTAAATATTTTCGTCATCCTGTTCTGATGAAGTCATATCACTGATGTCATGCGCCTTTTTCGTCTTTCTCGCATTAATCTGCTTGACCTTGACTTCAGCATTGACAATATTAATTTTCGGAACAGCTTTTACATAATAATAGTACTCATCATCTTCATACTGTACGTATTCCGTTCTGGAATAATCCACACTGAAAAACAAAATCTGGCACAGATACCCTACAACCCCGCCAAGCACGGTTCCCACAATCATCAGAATCAGATTGATTTTGGCACCTGTCACTAAAATTCCTGCAAGCAGTACGATAAACTGTACCACAATCCCTGCCGCAATGGCATAGGTCCACGCATTATCAATCTTTAGCCGTCTGACTGCATATACTGCCGTAATCGTAACAACCATTGCAATTACAAACAGAATCATTTCTTTATTATTAAACAGACTTTCTACAATATACGAAATCTGCTGCATACTGTCATTGACTGACTTTGTCGTCAGTGCCGTTTCATATTCACTGGCTGTCTTAATAATGTAAAAAATAATCACACCAAATGCCGCCGGAATCATGGCGAATGCGTTAAAGCACAGCCCCGCCGCAATTGGAAGCAGGTACGGCATTTTTATCCAGCAAAGCAGTACCGTAATCACTAAAAGATACCCCTGCTTCGGTGTAAAACGGTAATACAGCAGATACATTAAAAGCACGATTCCCAGTACAATCAATGCAAATTCCGCAGAAATCGCATATAAATGAACCAGCATAAATACCGATAAGAAAAATATCATAAATCCATTTGGAAGAAAGGCACACAATACTGCCATTGCCACGGCTATCAGCGGATTTTTCAGCTTTGACATATATCCGATGCTTGCATTAAGCATCAGAAAAGAAACCAATGCCATCACAAACCGTACTGCCGGAACCAGATACGTATCGTATTTATTATAGAATTTCTTAAATCCTTCCTTTAATTCCAGTAAAAAAACCATGTGAGTCCTCCAATACTATTTTTTCTTTCTCTGGCTGTCGTAAAAACGTTCCAGCTTGTTCAGTCTTGAAAAATACTTTTTCAGACCTTTCCGCGAATGATTATACTGATAGGCATAAACCATTGCCGCAATGATGGTATATACAATTAACATCAGGATATAATATATTCCCAGTCTTTTTCCCACTGCCGCATAATCGAGCGAATTAATGTCGGCAACCAGTTTTTCAAGGTTGCATAACACATACAGTATCACCATGATTATATATGCAAATGTTGTTGCAATTAATGTACGGAGTACGCCAAACGCTACATAATCCCCCTTAAAATAGCGGGAATTTTTAATCATCTGCCTGCCTTCGTTTTTTTCATAAATTGCCATTTTCGTCATCATTTTAATCTTATTTTCATTCAGCAATTAATTCACCTCACTGCAAGTCATATTAGTGTAAGCATATCATATTTTTGTCTAATTGTATATTACTATTTGCGAGTGACCGCCATTCGGGGCTACAACAATTCGTACCCGTCTGCCTTCTGCCGTAAAAGTTCTGTCTGTGTTGGCAGAAAGATAATTGCTCCACACCTGTCCGTACTCGTCCGGAAGCAGTCTGGCAAGCACCGTCTGAATCCTGCTGTCAAATGTGCCGCTTCTCTGCTTGATATAGATAATGGTTACATTCGGCTGTGTGATGATTTCTCCATAATATGTATCATTTTCTTCGCATACATAAACATTGGAATAACGCTGTGTAAATCCGATTCCTGAAAGTCCGTCTGAAATGCTGCTGCTGTTGTCACCATTTCCGGTGTTACTACCGCTATTACTGTTGTTTGAGGAATTCCCGCCGTTTGTGGATGAACCGTCGTTATTGCCGGAATTACTGCCGGAAGAACCGCCCGTCGTGCCGGATCCACTGTTTGAAGAACCACCGGAGCTTCCCGAACCGCTGTCCGTACTGCCTGAATCATCTCCGCCATCCGAATCCGAATCACCGGA
>UMLJ01060131.1_pt1 | contig 17770 bp, 20 predicted proteins | sample 1966521 | NCBI WGS metagenome assembly UMLJ01 (sample SAMEA4836199, study PRJEB28245) | human gut metagenome | biome: gut microbiome; material: fecal sample | place: Denmark | collected 2008
CTATTAAAGATGCCTTTTCTAAATATAAAGAAATTTTAGCAGAATGTTTAAAACAAGATAAAAATTCTTTATTTATTATGGCATTAGGACCTACAGCAACAGTTTTGGCAGAAGATTTATCTAATAATGGCTACCGTGCATTAGATATGGGACATCTTGATACTGCTTACGAGGCATTTTTAAGAAATTCAAATAAATTTGTGCATATTGAAGGAAAAATTGTTTTCAACGAAGAACGCCATAATAATTTGCTAAAACCTTGCACTGATGAAAATTATAACAAGCAAATTGTTGCAAATTTTAATTAACGCTTCAATTTACGCCCTAAAGGGAGGACAAAGGAGGGTGCTTTCCCGTAAGGGGAAATTTTTCTTGTTGCAAAAATTAACTTATTTGCTATTCCTATTTTGTTTGATAAAATTGTACTATGATTAGAATTTTACTTGTATCTGAAGATAATAATGAAATAAATCGTTTCAAAAACATTTTTACAAAAGGTTCTTATGACTTTGAAACAATGTCAGATGAAACTCTTATCTGCGACCTTATCAGCGTGGAAGCCCCTGATATTATCATCATTGATACAAAATTCCCTCAAACAAAAGACTTAAACAAAAAAATTAAGTCTATTTGTGAAAACACAATTATAATATTTGCTCTTTCAACACCATCAGTAGAAAAAGATTTAATTAAGTTTGCAAACGCTTTTATCACAAAAGAAATGACCGATGATTTAATTTTGTCGACTATCAACGTAAATTTGCGAATGAAAAACTCTTTAGAAATGCTTTCAAGCTCAAACAAAGATTTGGCAGATAGCTTGTATCGCCTAAATGCTCTTTATACAACAAGCTCTCAATTTGCAGGAACTTTAGACAAATCAAAATTAATAAATTATATGATTGAGGGAATGGACAAAGCTTTAAGTTTTTCATTAACTTGCACATTATCATTATGCACAGATGAAACACCTGTCTTAATCCTTAATTCTCTATACGAATTGTCTGATGAATTAATCACAGCAATAAAACTTAGAACAATTTTAAATTTTAATTCTCTGTTTGAAGGGAAAACTCCGCCTTGCGAGCTTAATATTGATACATTAAAAATTGAAAAACACATCAAATATCCCGCAAGCAGATTTACATTCACCCTTTTTCAATATGATAATATGTTTGCGCCAATAAGTTTGGGAGAAAACTTTTTCGGATGTATTGAAATTTTCAAAGAAACATCATTTACGTCAGAAGATGCAACCTGTTTTCAAACAATTGCGCAACAAGTTTCACTTCCTTTAAAAAGTGCTACTCTTTATCAAGAAATTATTGAAACCAATGCTAAATTAGAAAGGTTGGAACGATTGAAATCTGAGTTTATTTCAATTGTTTCTCACGAATTGAGAACTCCTTTAACCTCAATAAAAAATTCGCTTGATATCTTGATGAGCGGAAGATGCGGAGAAATTACTCCTGCCTCAGAAAAATTCTTGGCAATGGCAATGCGAAATGTGCAAAGACTTTCCGGAATTATTAATGATCTTCTTGATTTGTCGAAAATTGAAGCAGGTAAAATGGATTTTCATTTTGCTCCAACAAATATCAATACCGTTATAAACTATGTAAAATCTGCGCTTTCTGAAGTTGCTAAAACAAAAGGTTTAAATCTTGTAACTGAAGAATACCAAAAAATCCCCGATATAACTGCGGATTCAAGGAGATTAGAACAAGTTTTAACAAATCTTGTATCTAACGCAATAAAATTCACTCCGGAAGGTAAAACTATTACAATTTCGTCAAGATTAGTAAATGCTGACGATATAAAAGTAAATGAATATTTTAAAGACAGTATCCAAAACTTGTCCGGTGAATATGTTGAAGTTTGCGTTAAAGATGAAGGAATTGGAATTGAATCTAAAAATTTATTACATGCTTTTGACAAATTTGCGCAAATAGAAAACTCACTATCAAGAAAAGCAGGTGGTACAGGATTGGGATTGCCAATCGCAAAGCAATTGCTAGATGCACACAAAGGTGCAATTTGGTGTGATAGTGAGATTAACAAAGGTTCTAAATTCTATTTTATAATTCCTGTTAGCAAAATTACTACGCAAGTTTAATATTGCCGGATTTTACGGCATTTATATCAACTCGTTGAGGAGCTTTTGCATAATTTAGATGAGTTGTCAAAAACTCGGTTATATCAAGAGATTTTCCTTGTTTTTTAGCATCAATTGAAGCTTGTTTAAGTTGTGGAATATTTGCCTCAATTTGCGGAATTGGAGTTTCACTTCGAACAAAGTTGTCGACATAAAACGAATTTTCACCAACTGTATCATCTGCAGCTTTTGATGCTTTTTGTAATAATTTAATTCTTTCAGGTTCAACATCTGGTGAAATAATTGATTTCACATAATTCATAAATGATTTTTCTTTTGCAAAATCCATTCTGAACCCACCACTCAATGTAGCTTCTGCAATGTCTTTAACCAAAGGTTTTGCAGCTTCAAAATGTTTCCCTGCAGAAGTACACTCCATCATGCCTGCATAATCAGTCAAAAAATATTTTGATGCAGTTGCATCGGTATTATTAAGAACTTCTTGAGTAAATTCTAACATGTGTGGATTTTCTTTTGATGTTTTAGAAAAATTCTCCATTACATAACCAAGAACACTTTTTTTACCATTTTCAGCTTTTCGCAAATCAATATTTACAGGTAACATTTCTTTTCCATTTGCCAATTCACAGATATCTGAAACCAAATTTAAAAATTTAGGTTGAACAGATTTTAATTCATTTTTAAATTTTGCAACCTCAGGATTTTTATTTGCAAAATAATCAATATTTTCCAGTAATTGCTTCGTCGTTCTTGTGTCTGCCGGTTTTTTATCAACGCCTAATGAATGCCAACCGCTTTTTGCCGGTCTTTCTGTAAACTTTGCCACATTATTTAATAAACTCATAAATTTTCCTTTCCTGATTTTGCACAGGTTTAAAAATGCGTAAAGATTAAAAGTTGCGCCTTTATCACAATTTATGATTAACATAATTTAACAATGTAGAAGAAGTTTTTTAATATGCTATAATACTTCTATAGAACAGACTAGGGGAAAGTATGAAAAAAATTCTTATTGTTGACGACGAGCAAGATATAGTAGAAAGCTTAAAATTTGTACTTGAAGCAGCTGATTTTACATGCTACTGCGCATATAACGGAGAAGACGGACTTAGACTTGCAAAAGAATTAGTACCTGATTTAATTATTCTTGACGTTATGATGCCAAAAATTAATGGTTTTAAGATCAGCAGACTATTAAAATATGATGCAAAATATAAAAACATTCCTATTTTAATGGTCACTGCAAGAACTCAAGAGGAAGATAAATTAATCGGAGAGGAAACAGGGGCTGATGAATATATTACAAAGCCTTTTGAACTCGAAGAAGTAGTAAAAAAAGTTGAACAATATCTAAAATAATTAATCATGGAAACAACAGTTACAAACAAAACACTCGAAAAATTAAAATATGACCTTGTAAGAACAGGGCTTGTTGCATATGAAACAATTGAGCAAGCAGAAGAAATTGCCAAAGCTCAAAACATCAACATAGGACAAGCTCTAATAAATTCAGGCACTTTAACAGAAGAAGCTATCCTGAAATTTTTAGAAGCAAAACTCCATATTCCATACGTAAATCTTGATGATTACACATTAGACGCAAAATGTCTAAAATACATAAATTATCTTGATGCTAAAAAATACCGCATTATTCCTCTTTTCAAAATTGAGGATACTCTAACAGTTGCGATGGCAGACCCTTTGGATCTGTTCGCAATTGATAAAGTAATTGAAAGTGCTGAATGTTCAATTGAACCTGTTGTTTCTTCAGAAAAAAGTATTCTCAAAAAAATTGATGAATATTACAAAACAGATGAAACTGTCGGCGAAATCCACACAGAATTTAATATTGGATATGATTGGAGAGATGAACTTCACAGTGAAGATTTATCAGATAATCATATTCAAAAAATTATTCGAGCAATCCTTAAACAAGCTATTTTGGAAGAGGTTCACGAAGTAACTTTTCAAAGAGAAGATGAAGGATTTACTGTTAATTTTAAAAAAAATGGCGAAATTCAAAACAAAGGGAATATTCCACCCGTTTTGACTTCATCTTTTACCGCAAAACTAAAAACTTTGGCAAAATTAGATGCCTCTGTTTCAGAAGTTCCTCAGCTTGGCAAACTTAATTTTAAAGTCGATGAAATGGAAGTTACCGCAAGCATTTCAACTTTTCCAACAATTATGGGAGAAAGAATTTTCTTAAAAATTTATAAACCACCGAGAACCTTGAACAAAATTATCAAATCAGACACGAACCTTCAAGTAATTAAATCCGCATTAAATAATCCGGGAATAATTATTGTTTGTGGCTCTCCGCTAAGCGGAAAAACACACATTATTTATTCGCTCTTGCTAGAAGCTGCAACTCAAAACAAAAATATTATGACACTTGAAAGTATCGCAAAATATACTCTCAAAAATGTTCATCAGTGCGAATTGAATGAAAATGTCGGCTTTAATATGGATAAAGCATCAAGATTTATAGAATTCCAATCTCCCGATATTGTTTATCTTGAAGGAATAAAATCTAAAGAATCTTTTGATTATTTCGCAAACCTTGTTTTTGATAACAAAACAATAATAATGGAATTTTTGGCAAACAATATGGAAGATTTGCGCTATAAGTTGTCTTTCTCTGATTTTGAAACTCTAAAATCATTAATCAGTTGCATGATATTCATACATTCTCAAGATAGCATAGAAGTGTTCACAAAAGAAACTGTTCAGAAGTATTTAGCGTAAAATATATTGTTATATCAACAATCAGCACCCACCTTTAATCCGCCCTCACAATGGAGGAAACTAATTAAATTAATTATCTTCCCTTGAGGGAAGGTAGGGATGGATGCTTTCCCGTAAGGGGAAATTACATAATATAAAACACCAAATTAATTAAAAAATCTGCAACCAACATGTAAATTGTTGACAAAATTGCAGCTTGAGTTGTTGAAGTTCCGACTTCTTTTGCACCACCTTTTGTGCTATAACCTTGCGTTGCACAAACCAATGATATTAAACCACCAAATATAGCAGCTTTTAACAAACTGATGTAAATATCTTTGGTTGAAATCCACAACCATGCAGAGTTCATATATCTTGCCGGATGTAAATCAATGGTCGCTTGAGAAACTAACATTCCACCCGCAATACCAACAAATTCCGCCAACAATACAACCATCGGAACAGTTATAACTCCGGCTATAATTCGAGGAGTGAAATAATATCCAACTGGGTCAACTTTCAATGTTTTCATTGCATCAACCTGACTGGTTACCTGCATATTTGCAATTTCAGCGGATATTGCAGTACCGGCTCTCGCTCCTATCGCAAGAGCAACAAAACCCGGAGCGATTTCTCTAATCATTACAACCGCAATAGTTCCGCCAATATAGGCTTCCGCACCACTCATCAAGAACTGCTTTGATACCTGAATTGCAATAACCGCAGCAGCAATAAAAGCAATAATTAATGAAATTGGCAACGAATCATAACTAATAGCAGCAGCCTGTGCCAAAACCGCAGAAAACCGAACTTGGAACAAGTATTTTATACTTTTTATTAAGTTTTGCACACATAGCCCAAAAAATTCTAGCACAATCTTCTCCTTGCGCTAATTGTACCATGAAAAGATTATTAGGACAAAAAATTATGAAAAAGTCAGATTACACAACTCATTACAAAAATTATACAGATATTTGTCATCACAGATTTATTCACAATCTAAATAATACATTGATTATCTTACTCTTTCATCGCAAATTTCTTTTTTGCAGTTAAATTTGAATTATCCAAATTCGCAGTTTCAATAAACTTTTTCGCTTCATTTACCGGAATTGCAAAGCCTATTCCGATATTTGAAATATTGTTATCAGGATTATAAATTGATTGAGAAATCCCAATAACTTCACCTTGTGAATTTAAAAGCGGTCCGCCTGAACATCCCGGATTTATTGCGGCATCTGTTTGTATTCTACCTTTTGCAAAATCAATTCTTGAAACAATTCCAGATGTCAATGTTCCCGAAAAACCAAACGGATTACCAATAGCTAAAACTTTTTGTCCGACTTTCACATCGGAAGAATCCCCAAAAGCAATCGTTCTTAAGCGAGATTTTGGCGAAATTTTAAGTAATGCCAAATCGTTGTTTTTTCCCATTTTAGCAAGAACCGATGCTTTGTAAACTTTGCCATCAGAAGTTGTAACATCAATTTCTTTCGCTTCATCTATAACATGAGAACCTGTCAAAATCACTCCATCAGAACGTATTACACAACCTGTTCCAGCAGAAAAACCATCCGCTAAATTTGCCTCTATCGCAACAATTGCGGGATTTATTCTTTCATACACACTAATATTTATCAATTCATCCGCTCCAAAATTTTGGGCTGAAACAGGTGAAATCATTAACAAAAGAAACGTAAAATATATAACAAATTTCTTACACATATTCTCCCCTTTTAATAATATTATGTTGGATTTTGAAATTTATTCATCATCCTCAAAAAAATTTTTTGGGTTAGTTATTGTAATTATTACAATTTTAATGTATAATTCAGAAAAAACTTCACATTTTATAAGAAAGGAAATTTTTAAAATGAGCAGAATTGATTTATTTAAACAACATTTGACAGAAAAAAGAGCTGTAAAAGTTATTGCTGGTATCGACAACTTTGATATCGAAAACATTAAAAAAGTTGTATCTTCAGCAGAAAACGCTGGCGCATCAGCAGTTGATATTTGCGCTAAACCTGAAATTATTTCTGAAATCAGAAATATGACAGATATGCCAATTTTCGTATCTTCAATTGTTCCTTCTGAATTGGTTAAAGCAGTTGAATTAGGTGCTGACGCTATCGAATTAGGAAACTTTGACGTTCTTTACAAAAAAGGTATGTCATTCTCAGCTGATCAAGTTATGTCATTGGTTAAAGAAACTATGGATATGCTTGGCGATACAAGAACTTTCTTCTGTGTAACAATTCCTGGAGAATTGTCAATTGCTGACCAAATCGACTTAGCTAGAAAATTGGAAACTATGGGTATTGATCTAATCCAAACAGAAGGTCACTTCTCTGCAGACCACATTTCTGAAGGTGCTAGAGGTTTAATGGAAAGAGCAGAATTAACAATTTCTAACACAATTGAACTTTCAAGAAACATCGATCTTCCAATTATGACAGCTACTGCAATCAACCCAACAACTGCTCCATTTGCTTTCGCAGCAGGTGCATCAGCAATCGGTTGTGGTTCTTGCATCAACAAAATGGATTCTGATTTGTCAATGATGGCAACTGCTAAAAGCCTTGTTGAAATCGCATCAAGAAATGCTTTGAAAGTTGTTGAATTAGTTTAATAACTAAAAAACAGATCTAAAAAAAGCTCCCTAACATGGGAGCTTTTTTATTGTAAGAATTTTTTAATAAGCCATTTGCCAATTGTCGTTTAAGATTTTTCCAAAACAACCACCACGATTATTTACAGAATTAGAGCAAAGGTCTTGAAATTGAGTTTCTCTCTGTTCTTTGTTAACATATATATTTTAACAAATTTTTTGGAGTTTTTTAGCATCTAAAAATCGCACAGTCTAACTATTTTTCTTCATAAACTTTTCATACAAATCAGGACGTCTGTTTTTGGTTCTCTCTAAACTCTGTTGAAAACGAAATTCCTTAATTTCCTTATGATTCCCGTTCAACAAAACTTCCGGAACCGCCAAACCTCTGTATTCTCTCGGTTTTGTGTAATGTGGATATTCTATCAAACCATTTGAAAAACTATCATCATCAGCCGATTCAATTTTCCCTAATGTTCCTTCTATTTTTCTACTAACCGCATCTATTAAACACAATGCAGGTAATTCTCCACCAGTTAAAACAAAATCACCTATTGAAATTTCTTTTGGTTTGATAATCTCTCTAATTCTTTCATCAAACCCCTCATAATGCCCACATAACATAACAATTTGGTCATACACAGCCAAATCATTAACCAAGTTATCCGTCAACGGTTCACCTTGAGGAGAAAGCATTACAGTAATTGAATTTTTTATTTTTTTAATACTTTCATAAGCATCAACATAAGGTTGAGCCATCAAAACCATTCCGGCTCCGCCACCATATGGGGTATCATCAACTTTTTTATGTTTATCTAGCGTAAAATCTCTTGGATTTATAACATTTACAGACAAAATATCTTTATCAACAGCACGTTTTAATATGCTATAGCTACAACAATCTTCAATCATTTCAGGGAAAAGTGTAAGAACATCAAAAATCATTCTATCAATCCCTCAATATTATTGATTATAATTTTTTTGTTTTTTATGCTTACATCAGTAACAATCGCTTTTACAAACGGAATTAAAACTATGTCTTTAGAATTTGTTTTAACGGACAATAAATCGCTTGCACCATTATTAGAAACCCCAACGACAAAGCCCTTTTTTATGCCATTTTGATCAAAAACCTCAAGACTAACCAATTCATCAATCAAAAACTCATCTTCTTCAAGGTTTTTACGAATTGTTTCTTCTTCAACATAAAGAAAAGCACCTTTATATTCCATAAGTTCATTAATTGAATTAATTCCTTCAAAGCAAACCAAAGCGACATTTTTATGAAGTCTGCAACTCTTAATTGACAATTGTTTGTAATCATTGTCAGTTTTCACAAAAACCTTATCAAGAGAGCAAAAGAAATCTTCTTGATTCTTTGTAAAACCAACTTTTGCCTCACCTTTAATTCCGTGAAAATTTAAAATCTTACCAACTGAAACATATTTAGTCATAGCTACTAAGCTTCCGGTGCTTCTTCAACCTTTTTAGGTTTTCTGCCTCTTTTAGGTTTTGGAGCTTCTTCTACAACTTCTGCATCAGAAACTTTTTCTTTTTTTTCAGCCTTCTTTACTTCAGTTGCCTTTTCCACCTCTTCAGCTTTTTGCTTTTTAAATTCTTCTGGTAAATCCGGTCTATCTTCATTCCATCTATCCAATCCCATTTGAGAACGGATTAAACCAATACCAACGTGAACTCTCCACTCATCCATTTTTAATTGAGCTGCAATAATTTTATGGCAACCGATTGGAGGCAATGGCAACAAAGGTTCGTACAAGTTTTTAATAGCAAATAATTGATCCGGTGAAATAGCCAATTTACGCTTAGGGAATGGCAATTTCGGCAACATCATTTTTTGTCTGATTAAATTGATACCAAAGAAAACTTTTCTAGGTTCTAGACCGATTTTTTCACCTATTACTTCATGGCAATCAGGGTTTGGTAACGGCAACATAGATTTATATAACAATTCAATTTGTTCAAGCTGTTCCTTACTAACCAAAAGTTGTTTAGGAGCTTTTCTTTGTTGAGGGCGACGGTTAAAGTTATTGCCTCTGTTAAATCCACCGCCTTGAGGTCTTCTGTTTTGGAAACCACCTTGATTGTTGTAAGGTCTTTGCGGTCTATTATTTCCATAACCACCTTGATTACGATTATAACCATTGTTATTGTAACCACCTTGACGGTTGTTATTATAACCGCCTTGATTTCTGTTATATCCACCTTGTTGGCGATTGTAGCCACCGTTTTGTCTATTTTGATAACCACCTTGATTGTTATAAGATCTTTGTGGTCTGTTGTATCTTTGTTGAGGTTCAGAATTACCACCAGCACTGTAATAACGAGGAGCTTCCTCTGTTCCGCCTGCACTGTAGCCATTCAAATATTGTGGTTTTTCTTCTGGTTGAGCGGTTGCTGCCGGAGTTGTGTCATTAGATGGAGAAACCATCATTTTCTTATCCGGATATAAACAATCTGGACATATTACTCTTTTGGGGTTCTTTGTTTCAAACTCACGACCGCATTTGATACACTTGTTTACATACATAATAAAAGCCTCTTAATTAAAAAATAACGTAATTTCTAGGTTAATAATAAATAATAAAGTAAAAAATTCTCCTCAGTAATAAAAAATCGATTTCTAACTCTATATTAATACATGTATTATAGCATGCTTTTCAAAATTTTGCAACATGCAAAACACAATCAATTAAAATTGCTCCAAACTTTTTACACCATCTTTGGTCAATCCACACAATTTAATAACTTGTTTTTCAACAACTTTTGGATTATCAATTTCTTCTTTAAATGTTTTCAACGCACTTTCAGCCTTTTTTAACACTTTTTTCCATCTTGTCAAAATGGCTTTTTACATTTAATAACTTCACCAGTTCTATTATTTATCAATAAATTAATTTTTCCTAATGCCAACTCGGAACTGCCAACAATCTGTTTATCAGACGGAGCAGGCATCATATAATACCTCTTGTCATAAAAAGCAGTCTTTTCACCCATTCTCAATGTATTCTGAATTTCAGAGTAAAAAAATCACCATTAAACTTTGTTACAGTTTTACGATTTAAATTTACTAAAATAGTTGCTAAATCTTTGTGAGCATTATTTGAAATAAAATGGGGGTACCTGTAAAACTTTGATTTGATTGAATTGCTTGTATTTTCATTGTCATCCATAAATTAATTAACTTTTTCAAAATAAAATAAATAAACAATTTTTACAAGCTAATTTTTATTTTTCTAACCAAAATGTTACAGGACCGTCATTTATTAATTCAACATCCATCATTGCCTGAAATTTTCCGGTCTTTACAGGAATATTTTTATTTTTTAAATATTCAATAAAATAATTATATAATTTAACTGCGACATCCGGACTTGCAGCCTTATCAAAAGATGGGCGTGTACCTTTTTTGCAATCACCACATAGAGTAAATTGCGAAACGACTAAAAGTTCGCCTTCAACATCTGTTACAGACAAATTCATTTTTTCATTTTCATCTTCAAAAATTCGAAGTTTACAAATTTTGTCAGCTAACTTTTCTGCGTTTTCGAAAACATCTTCTTTTTCTACTCCCAAAAACACAAGTATTCCTTTGCTAATTTCGGAGATTTTTGCCCCGTCAACAGTAACAGAAGCTCGTTTTACCCTTTGTATTAATGCTTTCAATTATTTTTCTCTCCATCTTTTTTATCAACTTTTTTTATCTTTAGAACATCATTCTCAATTTGCATTTCAATTGTATCATTTTCAGGATCAATCTTTAAAAGTTCAATTATTACCTTTGGCAGAAACAATGACCAACCATTTCCTGCTCTAAACAACTTTCTTTCCATTTTACCTCATAATAAAATTTTTAACACGTTTATAACATGTACTTTACAAAAGAAAAGAAATAAGTTATATTTTAATTAGTTAGTATTATGTTATAAACATGTTAGTTATGAGGAGAAGTATGAAAAAAGATTTTACTTTAACAGAAAGAGCTATGCACGTAACCCATTGTGACAACATTGGAAATAATGTTAGAGATATGAAAGAAAATATGTTTCACTTTTCACGCAAATCAGCTGCATTCACCTTAGCTGAAGTCCTTATCACACTCGGCATTATTGGTGTTGTTGCAGCAATGACGTTGCCAACATTAATAAATGAAACTCAAAGAAAACAAGACGGCGTAAAGATAAAAAAGTTTTATAGCATAATGCAACAAGCAATAATTATGTCAGAAAGAGATAACGGCTCTGCGGCTAACTGGTTACAACCTGCAGCAATAAGAGATGAAGATGGGAAAATCGTTGATTACAACCAAGCAGCAACACTTGAAATATTTAATCAATATTTAGCACCTTATATAAAAACAGTTCAAAAACAACAAAATACATCCCCAATGGTTACTTTCGCAGATGGCTCAACTATAGACATGACAAAAGGGAATTGCATAGATATTATTTTTGACTTAAATGGAAGTAAACAACCAAACTCATTCGGAAGAGATCAATTTGATTTCTTATTGTGCGATAGCAATTATAATGAGCGATATTTAGGAAAAGATAAGTATTTTGGTCCACATTCACAAGCAACTTTAACTCAACAAGGTCGAGATACAGCATTACAAACTTGTAAGACAAACCCTGATACTTGCGGAGTTTTATTATTAATAGATAATTTTGAATTTAAAAAAGATTATCCACACAGAAGATAGAATTAATCAACTTTTCCTCTCAACTGTCCGCAAGCAGCATCTATATCAGCTCCACGTTCCAATCTCACTGTCACTTTTTTACCGGATTGTTCAAGTAAAGATTTGAAACGCATAATTGAATTACCTGACGGCTTTTGATAATCGTTCTTTTCTGTAGAATTATATGGAATTAAGTTAATATTACATTTTAAATCGTGCAAATATTCAACCAATTCTTTTGCGCTTTGCAAAGTATCATTCAAATCTTTTATCAATAGATATTCTATCGTAATTCGCCTACCTGTTTTTTCAATATAGCTTTTCAATTCTTTTTTTAATTCAGGCATAGAATATTTGTTTTCAATTTGCATCAACTGTTTTCTTATTTCATGATTTGGCGCATGCAAAGAAATTGCTAAAGTTGATTGCATATCCAATTCCGCCAATTTTCTTATACCAGGAATTATTCCTGATGTTGAAACTGTCAAACGCCTTGCACCGATTTGAAAGTTTTCGTTAAATATTTCCATCGCTTTCAAAACATTATCAAGGTTTAATAAAGGTTCACCCTGTCCCATGAATACAACATTTGTAACCTTCAATCCAGTATCTCTCTGAATTGTTAAAACTTGCTCAATAATTTCTTTATAAGACAAATTTCTTACAAAACCTCGTTTACCAGTTGCGCAGAATGAACAATTCACCGCACAACCAACTTGAGAACTTACGCAAGCCGTCAAATTTGCTCTATTGTCAAACCTCATCAAAACAGTTTCAACACACTCACCGTCAGGATATTCAAGCAAATATTTTAAAGTTCCGTCAACACTTTCTTGTTTAACCTTAATTTTAGTATCAGAAACCGTCGCAACTTCTTTCAATTGTTCTCTAAATTTAATCGCCAAATCAGTCATTTCATCAATAGATTTGACAGATTTTAAATAAATCCAATTATGAATTTGTCTTGCTCTAAATTTTGATGCGCCAAGTTCATCTGTAATTTTTTCTATTTCTTCTAAATTCAATCCTGAAAGTACTTTCATAATTTCCTCTGTTTTAAAATTTATTTTTGAGCCAAATTTATTTTTTCTTTGTAATAATCTATTATTTCAACCATTGAATGTAACATCATAGCAATAGGTTGCGCATATTCACGCCATTCATAGAACCCGCAAGATTTTGGTAAAATACATAGCGGATTATCCGGAAAATCTCTGCAAATTTGCGGTCTGTTTTTGTAATCAGAGCATTTTTTACAATCATTTAATTTCGGACAATGGTAAAAATAAACATCTTCATCAATTGTTTCATCCAACAAATTCAAATATTCAGGATAAATTTTACGAGCTTCTTCCCTAGAATTATAAGGAATAAAAATTGAAGTGAATTGTTTTGCAAACTTATCTCCATTTGCAGCTCTTTTTTTTAATTCATCAGGTGAAAATTCTGAACAAGCAAGATTACAACAAGTCGCACAACCTTTACATTCATAATTTTCACGAAGTTTTAATATTTCTTGCCATTTACGATAAATCTCATGTGATATATCATTTTCAAACATATCTAAAACTGCAATTTGCCACTGAAAACCTTTTGAATTTTCTTCATACTTATCAAGTATATCTCCCTGAAAATCTTTAGGTTTAATCTCATCAATACGGAGTTGAATTGCATCAGAAGTTTTCATAAAAATCTCCCGATACATAATTTTCATCTTGTTTACAGTATGCTCTAAATCACTCATATCAAAACTTTACCACTTAATTAAAGATTAAGAAATATCCCATCTTCCGCAAGTGCCACCCCAACGAGCAATTATATTACCTTTAATGTCTTTAATTTTTTCTACGTGATGAATATCTTCGCCACCTTCAACAATCGTAATAACTTCACAATTGTTAGAACATCCGGTACAGTCACAAGTAATTGAATGGAAATTCATTTCTCCAACTTCCCAACCTTTGAAAGTTGTTTTGGCATCTGTATATTGGTGATTTTCCATTGCCAATAATGCTGCACCTATTGCACCCATTGTTTGATGGTGATCAGGAACAATAACTTTATGTCCCAAAGCTTCTTCAAATGCTTTTACCATACCGGAATTTGTTGCAACCCCTCCTTGAAAAGAAAATACAGGTAACAACTCTTTACCTAAGGCTAAGTTAGCCAAATAGTTACGAACAAGCGCTTGACAAAGTCCATACAATAAATCTTCTACAGGATAACCTAATTGTTGTTTATGAATTAAATCACTTTCAGCAAATACACCGCAACGACCTGCAATACGAGCAGGGTTTTCTGATTTTAGAGCAGTATCACCAAATTCTTCAATAGGAACATTTAATCTTTGAGCTTGGTGATCTAAGAAACTACCTGTACCTGCAGCACAAACAGTGTTCATCGCAAAATCAGTAACAATACCATCTCTCAAGATAATAATTTTACTATCCTGCCCACCAATTTCCAAAATTGTTTGAACACCAGGAACATTAATACTTGCAGCTACAGCGTGAGCAGTAATTTCATTTTTTATAATATCTGCGCCAACCAAAGCACCCGCCAAATTCCTACCAGAACCAGTTGTACCAACACCCATTACAGCATAATCAGTAATTCTTTTGGCAAAAAGTTCATTCAATCCTTTTTGCACCGCCATAACAGGTTTACCTGCAGTTCTAAGCATATAACTGTCAACATACTTACCTTTTTCATCAACAAGCGCAAGCTTCGTAGTAACCGAACCTACATCTATCCCTAAATATACTGTTAAACTCATATTTCTACTTCCCTTTTCAATTATATCTTTAACTTTAGTTTATCACAAACAAAATAAAAAAAATAAACAAAACTCTTTTTCTCTAATTTTGGCATTTATTCATCTGTTTGACCTAATTAAAAATTATAAAAATATGCTATAATTTCCACAAAAGGAGAGATTATATGACACAATTTGAATTTAACCTTCCAATGGAAGAACTTGAAATGCGTACAGATAAAGAGCATTTGATGACAAAAAAGATGTTAAAAGCTGATGCGCCAGAATACCTTGAACTTGCAGACGGAGATAAAAAAGCTCTTAAACATCTTGTAAAAGCTGCATATATTTTAGAAAAAATTAACATGCAAATAGATTGTCACCACAACTTGGAATTTAAAAAATTTTTAGAAGATGAAATCGCAAAAGGAAACAAACAAGCAGAATTAACAAAAATATTGTTTGATGCCCAAAAAGGGATTAACGCAATTGATACAATGTCAAACAAAATCAACCTTGCCAAAGGAATAGAAGAATTTCCAGGTAAAGGCGTTTATCCTGAAGATTTGTCAAAAGAAGAATTTCATAACATTTTAACGAAAATGATTAATGAAGGCAAAATTGAAGAAGTAAAAAACATCTTAACTCAACGTTCTGTTGTTGAAAGATGCGGAGACGAGCTTGTCGGAATTGATTATATCGACAAATTTAAAGAAGATTTTTCTAATATGGCAGATGAAATTGACAAAGCTGCAGAAACTTCGACCAACGCAGATTTTACAGAATTTTTGAAACTTCAAGCAAAAGCTCTAAGAACTGCCAATCCAATGTTAGATGCTTACGCTGACAAAAAATGGGCAACATTACAAGATACACCGCTAGAATTTACAATTACACGAGAAAATTATGAAGACGAAATGACCGGTACAATCGTAGAAAATAAAGAATTATCAGCACTTTTAGAAAAACACGGAATAAAAGCTACTCCGAAAGACTTTTTAGGCGGTAGAGTTGGTATTGTCAACAAAAAAGGAACAGAAGCACTAATGGCAATAAAAAAATATCTACCAACACTAGCGCAAAATATGCCATTTGCAAATGAATATGAACAAAATATTTCTCCGGACAAAGATACAAAACAAACAATGGTTGATGTTGATTTGGTTGCAGTTTGCGGAGATGTTGGAGCATACAGAGGTGGAATTACTTTAGCAGAAAACTTACCAAATGACGATAAATTGTCACTCACAATCGGTGGTGGAAGAAGAAATGTTTACCACAGACAAATTCGTTTTATTAGCGATATGAAAAAACTTCAAGAAAGACTAGATGCAATTCTTGATAAGGAACAACACAAATACTACCTTGACGAAGCAGATCATTGGTTTACTATTGGCCACGAAAACGCTCACTCACTTGGGCCTAAAAAAGCTTGCGAAACCTTAGGTAAATACAGAAATATTATTGAAGAAAACAAAGCCGATATGGGTTCATTAGCTTTTGTTGATTTGTTGACGGAACTCGGTATGTACACCGAAGAACAGAGAAAACAAATTATTGTTACAACTGTTGCTGACAATTTTCTAAAATCGAAACCTACAATGAGCCAAGCACATAGAGTTAGAACTGTTATGCAAAACAAATATTTTTCTGAACGTGGAGCTTATGACATCATTGATGGCAAAATTCACGTTAATATTGATAAAGTTGTACCTATCGCCAAAGAAATGCTTTCTGAAATCATCAGAATACAAATTGATGGAGAATTTGAAAAAGCTGAAAAATATGTTTTAGATAATTTTGTTTGGACAGACAATTTGGAACTGATTGCTCAAAAACTTCAAAAAATTAGCAAAACACTTAATGGAAGAACCGAATCAGAATTGGCAGAAAAATTGTTGAATGAATAAAAAAATAAAACATAAAAAAACAGTCGGCAGAAATGTCGACTGTTTTTTTACTTCACTTCGTGTTGAGATGCCCAAGCAGAATGATTATGAATACTTTCAAAGGCTTCACATTCAACGTCAAATTCTTTTATTATCGGATGATTTCTCAATTTCACAACCACATCTCTCAAAACATCCTCAACAAACTTTGGATTATCCCAAGCTTTTTCGGTTACAAACTTTTCATCTTCACGTTTCAACAACGGATATACAGGACAAGATGCACAAGCTTCAATCAATTCTACCAAATCTTCAATCCAAACTTGCTCTTTTTCATCATAAGAAACTTTTACCTTTATAAACGCTCTTTGATTATGCGCACCATTCTCTGAAATCTCCTTTGAACAAGGACAAAGTGTTGTAACAGGGACTTCTACACCCAAAATAAATTTGTATTCTTCATCAACTATTCTTCCCTCAAAAGAACAATGATAACTCATAGGAGCAACCATTCCCTTAACCGGAGATTTTTTATCTATAAAATATGGAAACTTAAATTCCAATTCACCACTTTGAGCATCCAAATTGTTAATAATTTTTTCCAAACAACCTTTTATATCAACCCCCAAAAGGTTTTTATGCTGCCATTCAGTCAAAACTTCTACAAATCTTGACATGTGAGTTCCTTTGTAATCTCTTGGCAATGATACACTAACCTTTGCTTTTGCACAAACAACTTGATTTGAGCTATTTTTTCTTTGAATAATCAAAGGTAATTCAAGGTGTTTAATTCCAACCCTTTGAATGTCTACATTTCTATTATCTTTTAAATTTTGAATATCTTTCATAAATACCTATTAATATTTCTTAACAATTGGTCCAAAATTAGCAAATTTATAATTCTCATATACTTTATATAAATATAAAGCTCTCTCTTCTTATTTAAACGGATAGGCCTTGAAAAGATTTTTAA
>UMLJ01017606.1_pt1 | contig 17652 bp, 34 predicted proteins | sample 1966521 | NCBI WGS metagenome assembly UMLJ01 (sample SAMEA4836199, study PRJEB28245) | human gut metagenome | biome: gut microbiome; material: fecal sample | place: Denmark | collected 2008
GTAGGGATTGAAATACATACACATAGATATAAATGCAGATACTGCGGTACTACATTTAGTCAGCATTATAAGAGCATTGACGATAGAGATAAAATCACTATACGTTTAAGAGAGCAAATAGAAAAAGAATCCCTTAAAAAGCCATTTGCCAATATAGCAGAAGAATATAGTGTTTCTCCTACCACAGTAAAGCGAATATTTAATGCTTACATAGAAAGGCTAGAAAAGGATATAACTTTCCTTACTCCAGTTATATTAGGTATAGACGAAGCACATCTTAACAAGAATATGAGAGCCGTTTACACCGATATAATTGGACGTAAGGTATTGGATATCCAGCCAAGCCGTAAGAAGGGCGATGTAAAGGATTTTCTAAATAAATTGCCTAACAAGGAGAACATAGAAGTAGTAACCATAGATATGTGGAGATACTACAAAGAGGCAGTATATGAGGAGTTGCCAAATGCTCAGGTAATCGTTGATAGATTCCATGTAATACAATTAGTCAACAATGCATTAGAAGGCGAGAGAAAGTCGTTTAAAGGCTCATTAGATAAGAAACAAAGGTCTAAACTGTTAAAAGATAGATTCTTGCTACTGAGGAACAAAGAGGATTTAAATGCTAGACAGATTTGGGATATGCAACTAATGTTTCTAGATTTTCCACAGTTAAAGTTAGCCTATGAGTTAAAGGAACAATTCCGAGATATCTATAAACACGATAACCGAGAAGATGCTTTAAAGGCTTATGAGGACTGGAAGAAGGCTGTTCCAAAAGATATGAAATACTATCAAGATGTAATCAAAACAGTTGATAACTGGCAGTATGAGATATTTAACTATTTTACATGTAGAATTACAAATGCTTATACAGAGAGTTTAAATAACTTGATTAAGAACATAGAGAAAGCTGGCAGAGGTTACTCTTTTGAGGTACTTAGGGCAAAGGTCTTATTCGGTACAAGTGCTACTAGAAAACCTAAATATGCAAGAGCAAATACAAGTAACAAAACATATACATTTACTACGGCATTTAGTTGGAATGATTTCGTAGGAAGTACAAAATTAATAGAAGGGTTTGGAGTAGATATTCCACAATTACTAGAGGTATTAGAGAGTGATAAATTTTAATTCACTCTCTTTTCTTTTCCACAATTAAAGTTGTATACCCGATTTTTTGAACGACAAATATAGTGGAATGAATACAGTTTCTTTGTATTGTGAAAGAATATAAAGAATAAATAAGCAAGATCATAAAGAGTAGCTATTAAGTTAGCTGCTCTTTTTATTTAGAAAGGAGTTTTGCATGAATGATGAATGGTTGAAAGATACATTAAAAAGACACGATGAAAGACTGCAAAGGCATTCTGAAAGAATAGACAAACTAGAAAATACACAGGCAGAAATGGCAGTAAAAATAGAAAATCTATGCAATACAATAGACAAATTAGCAATCAACTTAAACAAACTAACTTATGCAATTATAACAGCATTGGTTAGTTTTTTCTTTTATGCAATTCAAAATAATTTATTTAAATAGGAGGTAAATATGTTTGATTTAAATTTATTAGGCAACTATTTAGTTTTAGTTGTAGTTGGTATTTGTGTATGTATAGGATATGTAATTAAAACAAGTTTTAGTTTTATAGAAAATAAATATATCCCTTGCATTATGGCACTTTTAGGATGTGCTTTAAACATATGGATAAGTGGTGGCATTAATCCAGAGGTTATATTAGGTGGTTTATTTAGTGGTTTGGCTTCTACGGGCTTACACCAAGCTTTTAAGAATTTGATAGAAAAATAGGTATAAACATAAGGTAAATATTTTGAAAAGTGCTTAGAAAGCTAACTGCAAGGTCGTTTTTTTAAGCACTTTATTATTTTAGAAAGGATTTTTGATAAGATGAAAATACAAAATGGATTTACATTATTAGAAACTGAAAAAGAATTTAAAGAATGGTTAGATAAACAACATCCAACTAGAACAATAAATAAACTACAAGTACATCATATGGCGTTACCGGATTATTCTACTTGGGAAGCTACAGACAAAAGAGTATATGGAGATAATAGGGAGTCGGGGAGAACATTAGCATTAGATTCTTATGGCAAAACTACATGGAATAGTCCTGATGGATACGGGCATTATATAGCACAACATTTTTCTATATTCCCTAATGGGAAAGTAACCACTGGTAGAAATCTTAATTCCACTCCTATAGGAATAGCAGGCTGGAATACCCATGCTATATGTGTCGAAATATATGGTAATTTTGATAAAGGCTGCGATATAATGACAGAAGAACAAAGAAAAGCAGTTATATTCGTATTTGCATTACTTGCAGATAAGTTTAAACTACCTAAGACTTCTACATATATAAGACCACATGCATGGTTTACAAGTGGTGGCACTTATTTAGGAGATTATATTGCTGGTAAATCTAGAAAAACTTGTCCAGGTACTAATTTTATGGGATTTGGAAATACACGAAAAGCATTTGAAAATAATTTCTATCCACTTTTAAAAGCATACAAATATGAATCTAATAATTTGGCTAATACAGATAAAACACAATATGTAAGAATATTACAAGACGTAAATATACGTAGTGCAGCTGATTTTACTGATGCAAGTGTAATCGGCGTAGTTAAAAAAGGAGGAGTATATACTGTTGTTGAAAAAATAGAAAGAACAGGAACAGATATGTATAAATTGAAATCAGGAGTTTATATAACAGCATCTCCAAAATATGTAGAAGTATTTGAAAAATAGGTATAAATAGTACATATATAGTCGATGCTTCTAATAGGAGGTAGGCGTATGAAAATAGATATATTATTAAGACTAGGATACTTTGTATTAGGAGTATTAGTAGCAACAGCTATAGTACCACTATTATTAATAAAATAAGGCTAGGGAAGTTATTTTCCTTAGCCTTTTGTTATATAATGTAATAAAGATGTTTTTATGGGGTAATTCTACATGTATCATAGGACAGACAAACAATAATCCGTATGGGGATACCAATTATATTTTAAATTTAACCTCCAAAGTAAACTGTGCAAATCTCTTTTTTTCTTTATAATATAAAATTTCCTTTATAACAGTTTTTAAAGCCTTATTTTTCAACTCTATATTATCTGTATTTTCGTAACTTTCTATAGCACACTCTATATTTTGTGCTAATTCTTTATAGTCAATATCTCTACTAACTTCTACCTCCAGCAGCTTTTTAGTACCTTTTATAGCAGTTTCTATTTCCTCTTTCATAATAGCCATATGCACTTTTTGTTAAACCTATTTTATCAGCAATATCTTTTTGAGTATATTCGTTTTCTTCCCTTAGTTCTCTTAATCTCTTAGCTAACATTTTATTTTCCCTTCTTTTTATCACATTGATTTATATCTAGTAATATGTTACAAGTAGTTACTAATTTAATATAAGTAAATTATACTTATATATTCTCCATTTATGCAAATATTCCTTATCTTTTTTATAATAAAAATAAAAAATTTTTGCCAAAATTATTGACAAGCAAGTTATACTTGCCTATAATAAAAGTATAAAAGCAAATAAAACTTAACTAAAATTAAAAAAACAAAAATAATTCAACCTAGAGGAGGTGATAAACAAATGAATAAATTAAGAGAACTTAGGGTAGAGAAAAAGTATAGACAGATAGATTTAGCTAAAAAAATAGGGGTAACAAGACAAGCATTTTCTTGTTATGAATTAGGGATAGCTAAACCATCATTAGATAAAGCCAAGATGATTGCAGATATATTTGACTGTTCTATAGAAGAAATTTTTTTTAATAATGAATACAAATTAAATTCACCTAAATAATGTGCAAACAAGTTTGATGTACTTGCAGAGAGGAGATTGAAACATGAACTATATAGATGAAATGAACAAAACTGTAGAAAGAATAGTACAAACAGTATCATCTAGAGAAGTAGCTGAAATGATGGAGGTTAGACATAGTGACTTATTAGAAAAGATAGAAAAAATAAATAAAGATTTTGAAAACGGAAAAATCCGTTCTCAAAAATATTGGATAGAAGGAACTTATAAAGTTCCAGGTAACAACAAAACATACAGAGAGTTTCAAATTACAAAATTAGGTTGTGAATTTCTAGCACATAAAAGTACTGGAACAAAAGGTAACTTATTTACCGCTAGATATATGGATAGATTCGAAGAAATGGAAAAAACATTAAAAGAACAAAATACACCTTCTTATATGATAGAAAATCCAGTAGAAAGAGCAAAACGTTGGATACTTGAATATCAAGAAAAAGAAAAATTAGTAATAGAAAATCAACAACAAACAAAAGTTATAGAAAAACAGTCCGAAGTTATAGGAGAAATGGCTCCAAAGGCAGAGTATTTTGATGCTTTAGTAGATAACAACTTACTTACAAATATAAGAGATACTGCTAAAGAATTAGGAATAAAAGAAAGAACTTTTACAGAGTGGTTAATTCAAAAGAATTTATGCTACAGAGATAAAAAAAGAAAAATTAAACCTTATGCAAATAAGATGAAGTACTTTGAATTAAAAGAATTTACAACTGCTTGGGGACATAGCGACACGCAAACACTTATAACTCCTAGAGGTAAAGAAACCTTTAGATTACTTCTTATAAAAGATGGATTAATAAAAGATCATAACAAGCAATTAGAGTTAGGATTACCAGTTAACGAAGTTACAAAATCAGATTTTTATAATTAGGAGGATTAAATATGGAGGATAATAAAAAAATTGGATTTACTTATTTGGGAGACATAAGAATAGAGAGAGCAAATGTTAGAGTGATAGAAATAGGGGCTGGAAGTCTTAAATTTGCACTAGACGAAAGATATCCTTACTACATAAAGGTTTATATAGGAGATAGCTCTGACGAAGGATTCGAATACATAGACGACATATCAGGGATAGATCCAAAAATAAATGATGATGAATTTATGACAATAGTTCTTAATTATTGTGTGCAACATGTAGAGTTTATAACAAATAAAGCAATGGAGGAAAGGGTTCAAAAATACTATAAAAAGTTAGAAAAAGAAAATCAAAAGGTAAAACAAATTTTATCTCAATATACAGATGAACAGTTATTAAATGAAGTTAACGAAAGAGGGCTTTTAGGGGGTAACTAAATATGGCGATATACACAGGAACAGAACATTTTTACAGAAAAGAAGTAGAAATAGTAAGTGATATTTTAAGAGCTAGAGGTTATAAAGAAGAATGGAGCATAATAACTCCATTCCAACAAGAAATAAAGATGTATCATAAAATACAAAACAAGTTTGCTTTACTTAGAAAACAAGGTAAACATACAGTAGTAGATTATTCAAGATAGGGGGTAGCAATGTCAAAATACATAGTAGTAAGTATAGTTTTTTCAATAGGATTCTTCCTAGGAGCATGGTGGAAAAGCATACACGAATAGGACAAATTTCAGACAGCATATTTTTACTAAGGGGGTGCTTAGATGGAATATAAAGTAACACATGAGTATGAAAACGACAGAGCAAAAGTAATTATGATGTCTCCAGTAGGGCTTACAGAAGAGGAAAGAGCAGTAATATTAAAAGATATAAAGAAAGCGTTTTACGAAATAGCAAAATACAATTACCTACAAGCACAAGAAGAAAGCGCTGGAGCAGTATAAAAATTGCAAAAGGAGGGGAACAAATGACAAATCAAGAGTTTAGAAAAGAAGCAGATAAGCTATTCGACAAAGTTGAGTATATCAACGAAAATAGTGGTTTCATAAGCGCATATCTAGAACTGCATCATTTGAAAGGGATGGACGAATCTTTTTATAGTTTAACACTTAGAATAGACCATTACGAAATAAAAGAGACATTCTTATATACATCACAACGCACTAAAAATGCAGTAGCAACAATAGCTGAAATGAATCAAACACTAGATGCAGTTATCGAAGGTATAAAGGAGGGGATTAGATGACAATAACTTGCACTTTAGAAGAATTGCATAGAATAACAAAAGAAAATCCAGAACTTACAATTGTTGAATTTATAGCAATGTTACAAGTTAAAAAAGCTGTAAATAGCATTAAGAAGGGGGAATAAACAAATGAAAACAAAAGAACAAATTTACAATGATGTAAAAGAGCTTGTTGAAGCTCAAGATAAAGAAAATTACTTAGCATGCTACAAAGTATTTCTAGACAACTCAGGAAGACATGACATACCAACAGAAGAAAAAGAAAACATAATCAATCAAGCATACTCAAAATATGAACAACAATCAGCAGAATTATATGACATCTTAGATCATGCATACCTAGATTTTATCTCATAAAAAACAAGCTATCTAGAGTACCGAATCTAGATAGCTAACAAATACTATATGTAATATAAGATACTTAAATTATAACATAAAAGGGGGATAATATGAAGTTTAAATTGCAAGCAGAGGGAGTTAAGCAATCCGATATAAAAACACTAGAACAGAGATTATTCCTAGTTAGACTATACAGAAATACTACAGACCCAGAAGGAAGATTAGGATTTATCGAAGGAGCAGAATTTGCTTTAAATAACAGAAAAAACATGACAATAGGAGATTTTAAAAGACATTACATAAAAACATATGAAAAAATAGGACAAGTAAAACATGACAGTTATGAAAGCAGTTTATTATATGCTTTACGACTTAATATAGAAGAATTAGAAAAGGAAGGTGAATAACATGACTAAAGCAGTACAAGTAAATGACAATGCACTAGCACTTGCAGAATACAAATTAGACGGTGGACAAGTATTAAACAATAATACAGTTAAAAATTACTTAGTCAGAGGTAATGGAAATATAACAGATCAAGAAACATTAATGTTTATCGAATTGTGTAAAGCTCAACATCTTAATCCATTTTTAAATGAAGCTTATTTAATTAAATTTGGGACAAGCCCAGCTAACATAGTAGTCGGTAAAGATGTATTTGTAAAAAGAGCAAATAGAAATGAACACTTTGAAGGTATGAGAAGTGGAATCATAGTAGAACGTGATGGAAATTTAGTAGAGATAGAAGGTTCTGTAAAGCTTAAAAAAGATATTCTAATTGGTGGATGGTGTGAAGTTCATAGAAACGATAGAAAGTTCCCTATAAAGTCATCTGTAGCTTTGGAGGAATATTCTAAAAGTCAATCAACTTGGAAAACAATGCCAATGGTAATGATTAAAAAATGTGCTATGGTTACAGCGCTTAGAGAAGCATTTCCAGAAGATTTACAAGGTTTATATGATAGCTGCGAAATCAAAGAAGTACCAGATAAATTACCACAAAAAGAAGTAGTAATAGGTAAAGCAACAAGTGAGCAAAAGAGAAAGTTATTAGCAATGGCAGAAGTAAAAGGATTATATAGTCACGAAGATGCTAAAAACACAAAAGAATTAGAATACTTCTGCAGCAGTAACGGGTATGACCTAAAAGACTTAAAATTCGAAGAAGTGGACGAGCTATTACAACTGCTAACAGATTATGAACCAGTACAAGATGTTGAGTACACAGAAGAACCTATAGAAGAAGATAACGGACAAATAGAAGGACAGCAAGTAATGGATATGTAGCTAGGTTGGGGAGCAATAAAAAAGAAAGGAGTTTATTCCCCTTTCTCCGAGTTAACTTTAACATAATCTTTTAAAACTTTTACAAAAGGGGGCGAGCAGAATGGATGAAGGTAAAAATGAAATTAGATATTGTAAGAATAACTTTTTGAGTGAAGGTTATGGGATATTACCTAAGTTAGTTATGAGAGATAAGAAATTACCTATAGAAGCTAAGGCCATATATGCTTATCTAGTTGCATTTGCAGGCAATAAATATACTTGTTACCCAAGTAGGGATTTAATGTGTAAAGAGCTGAATATAGGCAAAAACAGATTTACAAAATATCTAGATCTGCTAAAGGAATCAGGATATATCAAGGTAACCAATACTCAAAACGGGAATTTAAAATCAAAAAATATATATGAAATCGTAATGGATGAAAGAGATAGACAAGAAATTCTTCGATGTCTTCAATTTCGAGACACCGAAGCTCGAGACACCGAAATTCGAGACCTCGAAAACAAAGACACTAATAGTAACAGTATAAATAGTAACAGTATAAATAGTAACAGTATAAATACCACTGATACTGTTATTTCTTTAGATGTTATAGATAATATATGGAAATTATATCCTAATAAGAAAGATAAAGCTAAAGCCTATAAGTACATTAAAAGAATACTTACAAAAGAAAAGATAACAGCAGAAGAATTAGAAAGAGCAGTAAAAAGATATGCTAAAGAAAAAGAAAATACAGACAAGCAATATATAAAACATGGAAGCACATTTTTTAATGGAGCTTATATAGATTATTTAGATGAAAACTACCAACCAAGTGAATCAGTTCAATCAACTACAAAAATCGAATCATCATTAGACTTGCTAGACTTGATAAATGGACCTGGGGAATAGGAGGATTTATGAACAATTATTTATACAATTTAGAATATGAAAGAATAGTTCTCGGGAGGGTATTGTTAGAACCTAACTTATTTGAAGTAATACAGGATTTATCAGAAGAAACTTTTTATTTCGAATATAATAAAGTTATTTATAAAGCAATGAAGCTACTGGATAAAGAAAAATCACCGATTGATCTAATAAGTTTAGTAAATAAGATAGAACAAATAGATAATACAGTTGAAATGATGTATATAACGAATTTAAACCAATATGCTGCAACAGCAAGTAATATAGAGTTTTATATTGGTGAACTAAAAGAAATGAAACAAAAAAGAGATACAGTAGAACTTGCTAAAAACCTTATAGAAGGGATTCAAACAGGTAGAAATATAAATACTTGCATTAACACTTTTGAAACTGGAACAAAGGCAAATAAAGAAGTAGATGAAGATAATGCATTGAGTTCTATAATAGCAAATATGTTTGACAAGTTAGGGGAAAAGATAGAACGTGTATTAACTGGAATAAAAATAGTGGACAAGCTAACAGAAGGCGGATTAGCTAAAAAAGAATTACTTACTATAGGAGCTAAAAGTGGAGTTGGGAAAAGCGCTATGAGCTTAAGAATGGCTATCAACATGCTTAAACAGGACAAAAAAGTCCTAATAGTTAGCAGAGAGATGAGCAAAGAGCAAGTAGCTGAAAGAATCTTACTGAGTTATGCAGGGATAACAAGACAAGAATATCGTAGTGGAGAGTTATCATCAAGCAAGACCAAGAGAGTGATAGAGGCTATGGAGAACCTTAACACAGATAATTTAAGGATAGATGACTCGATAAGCACGATAGCGCAGATTAAAAAGGCGCTAAGGACATATAAGCCGGACGTACTTATAGTAGATTATGTACAACTATTAACTCCAACAGATACAAAGGTCCCTAGAGAACGACAAGTAGCAGAATTGTCGAGGGAATTAAAGAATATAACATTAGATTACAACATGATAGTGATACAGCTAACACAACTAGCGGATAAAGGTACTGGAAATTATAGACCACATGGTGAAACTTATTGTAGAGAATCAAGGGCAATATACCAAGATAGCAATCAAGTGGTTTACATACATGAAGTTACAGAAGAGAAGGAATTAGAACAAGCATGGAAAAGAACAGGTTTTAATGAAGGCACTAGACTAGAAGAATTTATCGAAAGCATGAGGGATAAAAAAGAAAAAGGTTATACATTAGTTGAAGTAATTCTGGATAAGAATCGAGATGGAGATAAAGGGTCTAGATATTATCTGTTCTGCGGAAAGGAATTAATGTATTATCCTATAGGAAATAAATAGGGGGCACGGAGATGGAACTGTATAAAAATTACAACGAAAAAACCATAAAACTTATAAAAGAGTTAGGATTTTATGGCAAAACACCAAAGGAAATAGAATTACTAATTGTTTCAGAACTAGAAAAATGCAAGAAAAATAGCACTGATGAGGAAATAAAAACCATTGCAGAAGTTCAAGGACGTTTATTGGAGCATATAAAAACTATGAAGTAACTACAGGGGCTTAAACAAGCCTCTAGAAAGGGGGATAATCATGGCAAATAAACCAATAACAGATTTAGAAAAATGTAAGATAAAAGAATTGTACGAAAAAGGTTATAGTATCCTACGAATAGCAAACGAAATAGGCAGAGCTGACGGAACTGTAAAAAAATATGTACAAGAAATGAAACTTGTAAAACCACCAAGACCAAGCTTAGTAGGGGAAAAATTCGCAAGATTGACAGTATTGGAATTGGATTATGTGAAAAGTAGAAGAAGATACTGGAAATGCCAGTGTGAATGCGGAAATGTAGTAACGGTAAGCGAGGGCAACTTAAAGCATGGGATAACAAAATCTTGTGGGTGCATAAAGAAAGAGTACCTACAAAACAGAAAAAAGGGGAAAACAACGAAAAGAGTTAAGCCAAGAAAAAACAAAGGTGGCGTGTATTCTCTACCGTTTGGAGAGATAGAACTAAAAGGCAATTACAAAAATAATACATTAAAAGAATATAAATTATCACCTCAGGAATTGGCTGCTTATTTAAGGGAACTAGAACACAAAGAAGTAAAGAGAAGGGGAGAATAGTATGGAACAAAATTTAATTATAGCTAAAAATATAAAAACTGGGGAAACGTTAGAATTTGCAAGCCAAAAAGAAGCAGCGGATTATCTTACAGATGTATATGGCAAAAAAATATACATAAGCAGTGTGGCTGCGATTATAAAACAAGACGTGCCATACAAAAAGACATGGGAAATTAATTATATTAAAGAAAATAGCAATGTAAAAGTATGCGAATGCTGTAAAAAGGAATACAAAACAAATAGAAAAAAACAAAGATTTTGCAGTTTTGAGTGTAGAGAAAATTACTATAATGCACAAAGAGTAGCAAAAAATCCAAAAACATCAAGATGTAAGAAAAAAAAGAAAGAGAAAGAACTAATACATAAGTTATATGTAATGCTAACACCATACAGAACAAAGGAAGCTAAGGAAGATGCGTAGAGGTAAATCAGTAGTAGCAGAAAATATCAAGACAGGAGAAATACTAGAGTTTCCAAGTCAATACGCATTAGCTAATTACTTTATGGATTTATATTTCATAGAAATATCAAGCAAAAATGTAGGTCGAATGGTGGGACAGAAGAAACCATACAGAAAAACTTGGATAGTACGTTTTAAGGGGGCAGAAGATGGAAAGATACACACTAAATAAAAATGCAGAAGGTTACACAGATAACACGGCAATGGAAGGAATCAAAAGAGCAGATAAAAATAAAACAAGTAAGCAAAGAGTAACAGAAGCACAAGAACAAAAGGTGATAATCCAGTGGTGCAACTTACAATCTTGCAAATATCCAGAACTTAAAATGATATTTCATTGCCCAAATGAAAGCAAGAGATCAGCTAGATACGGAGCAGAATTAAAAAGAATGGGTATGGCGAAAGGATTTCCAGATTTAGGACTATTAGTACCTAATAAAAAATATGCAGGATTATTCATAGAATTAAAAGCAGATAAAACAAAGAGCATGACAAAAGAACAAAAGGAATGGCTAGAAAAACTAAATAGTTACGGATATAAAGCTGTTAGATGTAATGGCTCAGAAGAGGCTATTCAGATCATTAAGAGATATTTGGGAATATAGGAGGTTGAAATGATATTAGCAAGATACAAAGAATTAGTCGAACTGGCTAAGAAATACATAGAAAAGGGATATAGCACATTGGAAGCAATTAAATTAGCTGAAAAGGAATTGGAGGGAGAACATGAGTAGTAATTATTTCAAAAAGTGTTCAAATTGTAAATGGTTGAAAATAAATGAAAAAAGAGAAAAATTTTATTGTGAAAATGCATTTGGAAACTTTATATCAACTGGTGATGTTTGTGAATATTGGGAAGGCATACACACAGTAAAAGAAGATGTAGTAAATCATCCATCACATTACAATGACGGCAAAATAGAGGTAATGGATTTTATTGAAGATAAACAACTAAACTTTGCTAGAGGTAATGTAATCAAATATGTTTCTAGAGCTGGGAAAAAAGACCCAAATAAAGAACTAGAGGACCTTAAAAAAGCATCATGGTATTTAAATAGAGAAATAGAACGATTAAACAAGGAGGAAGAACAATGGAAGAAAAAATAAAACAAGCACTAGAAATATTAAAAAGAGAATGTACTAAACAAGACGACTGTGAAGGTTGCCCAATATCTAAGGTATTAGGATATAGTTGCCAAGAGGTAGCTATTCCAGAAGAATGGGAAGTAAACCACTAGGAGGAGAAATGGATAGAGTAATAGGAGATATAATTATTCTAGTTGTAATAGGATTATGGATAGCAAGTAGATTATTTATATAAGGGGGATAATATGTTTACAATAAATGATTTTAAAGTAGAGTTAAAAAATCCAGAGGAAGTGGAGAAGTTTATAGAAAGACATGGAAGCTTTAGTGCTGTTTGCTATAATACTCCAAAAGAAAAAGCAGAAGTAGTTGGAGAACATTGCTTAGAAAGTGGACATCTAAGTGGAAGTAGACACTTATATATGGTATTTGAATTAGAAAATGTACCTCGCAGCCTAATTGATCAGTTGGTTCGCCATGAACAAGGAGTAGTAAAAAACGTGCAATCTCTTAGATATTGCAACAAAAAAGAAGATGTTAATGTATATGTGGCTCCTGAGGTAATGGAAGATGTATATTTAAGAGCAGAAATTATAGGAATAGAGCAAATTATTCGTAAATCTTACGAAAATATCCAAGCTACACTAAAAGATGCTGGACTAACAGGAGAAAAAAGTAATGAAATAGCCAGAACAATACTACCAATAGGAATAAGTACAAAATGTAGTTTTGCAGTAAATTTAGAAGGATTAATTCATCTTGCTAATGTTAGACTTTGCAATAGAGCAGAGCTTCCAATAAGAACAATAGTAAAAGAAATGGTAAGACAAGTTGTAGAAGTAGAGCCAAGATATAAACCTTTCTTAGTACCTAATTGTAAGAAACTTGGATATTGTCCAGAAGGTAAGGATTGCAAATAATATAATATAGGGGGATAATCGAATGGCTAAAACAATAGATAAAACATTTTCCGACGCAGAAGGAAAACTATATAACTACAATAGCACAAAAATCGAACTAAACAGCCTTAAAATAGACTTAGAGTATTTAGAAATAGACTATAAGGGATGCAAAGCTATTAGCTATGACGAAAGAACAGGAGAAACATACAACATAAGTAATACAGTAGAGAGTGAAGTATTAGCCAAAGAAAGACAGATAAAAGATCTAGAGAGTAAAATAAATAAAAAAGAAAGACAGATTAGAAAAATAGAAAATGCATTAGAACTACTAAAGGAAGAAGAAAAAAGATTAGTTAGCTTTAGATATTTCTCAAATAGAAAAAAAGCACCAAGTTGGTTAGATGTAGGAGAGGAAATAGGTTATTCGGATAAAAAATGCAGAGCTATGAGGAATGATATTATTAACAGAATAAAAACGCTTATATAATTACAAATTTACCGTAAAAGTTCCGTAAAAGTTCCGTAAAAATTCCTTTTTTATACGGAAAACTATAGTATATTTATAGTATGGGAAACAAAAAAATCCCTTATTTCTTTAAAGTATTTTCCTAGAAGCCTGGTAAACTTCTAGATTTTGAATTGGTTTGAAACTAGTAACAACGAAAAGTACATTCCTCCGGGCATGAGGGAAGCCTGCTAATAATTCCCTCTTAAAAAAGATATTAATTATGCAACCGCATAACTAATTTATAAATTTTTCATATTTAAAATCTTCCCTTAAGTTATTGTAGAGAGAACCCTTCGGGGTTCTTTTTGTTGTGCAAAGAAAGAGTTGATCTAAATGAGTAGAAAAGTATTTCAGAGAAAAGAGTATTCGATTTATAGAGCTGGTGATGGGTTTATTATACATAACACTAATGGAGAATTTGTAAAACATCATACTCATATAAGAAGTTTTAAGAAAGCTAAGAGTATAGTGGATTTATGTATTAGAAAGAAGTTGCCAGATAAACCGAATATATGGGAAATAGAAAGCTTAATTAGATTAACAAGAAATAATGCTTATTATAACCAGTTAAGGGATTTATTAGAAAAGAATAAAAATCAACGATGAAAGGATTGATGGTAATGTTAGTAGAAGTACAAAAATTAAATAAAGAAGAAGTAACTGTTGTAAGTAGTTTAGATGTAGCAGAAACTTTTGAGAAAAGACATGCAGATGTTTTGCAAAAAATAGAAGAGCTTATCAAAACCGAAAATTCCGTTGTGACTATGTTTTATGAAACAACTTATAAATCAGGTACAGGTAAGAATTATAAAATGTATTATATGAACAGAGATGGATTTACATTATTAGTAATGGGATTTACTGGACAAAAGGCAATGCAATTTAAATTAGCTTACATAAAACAATTTAATGCTATGGAAAAACAACTAAAAGAAAAATTAGTAGAAAGACAAAAAGGCATAGCAGTACGACAAGCACTAACTAAATCAATCCAACAATCAAACGAAAATGAAAGAATGCATGGTCATGCTTATTCTACATATACAAATTGCATTTATAAAGTTATATTCGGTAAAAATGCTAAACAGCTAAGAGAAGAATATGGAATAGACAAGAAAGCTAATCCTAGAGATTATTTTAGCTCAGAAGAATTAAAAGCTGTACAATCTATGGAATGCTTAGTAAGTGGATTAGTAGATTGTGGCTGGGATTATAACAGAATAAAAGATTTTATACAACAAACTAATACTAAATTATTAATGGGGTGATTTCCAATTATAAATATTATATACGGAATGTTATACTGGAACGGCTCAAGATTTACAGATGAAGAAATGAAGGAATACTTGCAAGAAAATGATTAATAACAAAGACTTAAAAAATAGTGAAAAATACAAAGAAAAATTAAGAAGCTTATTAGAAGAAATTAAATAAAGTGTTGCAAAATATAGGGTAAATATATACTCTTTAATTAATGATAATTAAAGGAGTGATTTTATGGGAAATATAAAAAGATTAATAGTAGTATTATTAGTAGGTATGATAGCAATTGGATGCATTGCCTGTAGTAGTACATCAATTGAAAGCAGTAAGGTTAACATAGAAGATATGACGGGTTCAGAAAAAGTAGATTACTTTTTATCTAAAGGTAAAAACGATTATGAAGCTGTAAAGAATGATGATGATAAGTTAACTGATTTAGGAAGTCAATATATAAAAGATATTAGTAAATATGTAGATAATGAAACACAATTCAATAGTGATAATATGGAAGATATAATGACAAAAGGTAGCTTTCTAGAACAGTATGGAAAAGATAAAATGAATATGTTCAGGGAAGCTGGACAAGAAGATAGCAACGGATATAAAACAGCTAAAGCAGTTAACTCTTTAGGAATAAATGCAGTACAAATGGTTAAATATGTATATAGAGAAGCTGAGACAAAAGAAGATGATTCTACAAAAGCAAATATAAAACAAGTAAAAGAAAGTCTAGGACAATTACAATAATATATGACAAGTAAAGGATCTTATTAGAATTAATAAGGTCCTTTATTATTGGGGAGGAATACGAATGAGACAAGAATTAGAAAATTTAAGAGATGAACTTAACAAAGTGATAGAAGATTTAAAATATGCATTTAATACAGTAATAGATGAGTTTAGAAAGTTTATAAGTACATATAGAAATTTATTATTAGAATGTGAATCAATAATACATGAAAAAGTAAGAGAACATAAAGATAATTATAAATTATTTAAAATTAGATATATAACGACAAATAGATTAAATAGTCAAGCGTATAATAAGAAACGTATATGTAGATGTAGGAGTACTATTTAAGATGATAAATAACTTAGAACAATGGATAAATAAATTAATAGAAGAAGATAAGTTATGGAAGTTCTATAAGTCAAAAGAGTTCAGACACCTCAAGGAAGAAATTATGGAATTTGACCATTTTGAATGTCAAGAATGTAAAAAAAAAGGGATAATAACAAAAGCAACAACAGTACATCATGTACAATTTGTTAGAAAGCATCCAGAGTTAGCGTTAAGCAGATATTATACATACAAAGGAAAGCAATATAGAAATTTAGTGTCAGTTTGCCCATCTTGCCACAATAAACTTCACCCAGAGAAGTTACACGGTAAATTTAAAAAGAAAGAACAATTAAATAAAGAAAGATGGTAAAAAAGAGTCTACTTGATAGACTCTTTTAATAGTATGATTGCTTTATCTAAAAGTTTAGAGATTGGAATAGATGTTTCCTTAGAATAATTTCTAAGCCATTCATAAAGTTCTTTATCAACTGCACTATTTGGAACAACTCTAGTTTTTAATTTTGGTCTTGCCATATTATCACCTCTTAAATTAATTATAAAATATTATAAATATACTGTCAACTGACTGTCAGTTATGATATAATATAATTAGAAAAGTAATAAAGAGGTGAAAACAATATGGGAAAAAGAATAGATAGAACTGGAGAAACTAATATAAACAAACAAGGAATAAAGATGACAATAATTTCTTATAGAAATGCTAATGATATAGATGTTCAATTTGAAGATGGGCTATTGATTCTAAATAAAAGATATGACCATTTTCAAGATGGTGGCATAAAACATCCAAATAGTAAAGGAAATAGATTTATAGATAGAATTGGCGAAAACAATGTAAATAATCAAGGATTAAAAATGACTATTATAAAATATAGGAGTAGCAATGATATAGATGTTCAATTTGAAGATGGATACATAGCAGAACATAAAACATTTAAAAATTTTAGAACGGGGAAAATTAGAAATTTTAATATATACCATACAAATACAAAAAGTAAACATAAAATTATAAATGGAATGGAATATAAGTATTGCGATGCATGTGGTAAATGGAAGGCAGTAGAAAATTTTTGCAAACATAAAAGACGATGGGACGGTTTAAATAGCACATGTATGGAATGCTCTAATAAAAATAGAATAGAATGGGGAGAAAACAATAAGGAACATATCAGACAATACAACGAAGTAAACAAAGAAAAATACAGACAATACAGACAATCACCACAAGGACAAGTTAATACTTTTAACACTCAATGTAAACGTAGACAAAGAGAAGAAATAAACGGTGGGAAAATAACAAAAGAACAATGGCTGGAATGCATGAAATATTTTGGATTTAGAGATGCATATAGTGGAGAAATATTAGATAAAGATACCAGAAGTTTAGACCATATTCAACCTGTAAGCAGAGGGGGAACAAACAACATATGGAATTTAGTACCTACGACTAGAATTAACAATAGCAGTAAAAATAATAAAGACATGCTTTTATGGTATAAAAAACAATCTTTCTTTAATGAGGAGAGATTAAATAAAATATATGAATGGATTAAATACGCTAAAAATAAATATGCAGAAGAGGAACAACTTAAATGGATTTAGAATTTTAATACTTCTATACAATATTAATTGCATGGAAGTATTTTTATTTTAAAAATAAATTTATTCGACAAGATACCCCCCCTTAAAAATATTTTTAGATTTTTGGGGGACATTT
>UMLJ01044348.1_pt1 | contig 17405 bp, 20 predicted proteins | sample 1966521 | NCBI WGS metagenome assembly UMLJ01 (sample SAMEA4836199, study PRJEB28245) | human gut metagenome | biome: gut microbiome; material: fecal sample | place: Denmark | collected 2008
AAGGTCCTCATTTTTCTTATGGTGGATTTACCTATTTCAGAAATTGTATCGGCCATTATTTTAACATTCCTTTAACAATTCATGAATATACGTATCAAATTGGCAATGACACACGTCATGGATCTTATCTAGTTACTAACACTACAATAAAAGAACATGATTCTGAATATAGTTTTTTAGAAAAACTTCTCCTTCATTCAGATTGTGACGGATATTTTACTCCAGAAGAATGTGAAGGTATTAGTACATTGCTAGATAAATATATATCTCAGCTGGAAAAAGATATTAAGAAAATGAAATCAAATTACCATAAACTTTTTAGAACTAGAAAAGATTATGTTTTTTATCTTAAGAAATATGGTCTTCCTGCTATGCAATGGAGAAGCAATGCTTGGGATGAACATCTTACTAAAAATGTACACAAAACTATACTTCAAGTTCTTTATTCTAACAACATTAGTCAAATTTATAAAAGTTGTAAAAAATATTTTAATGTGTCTAATATTATTGCTAGTGCAGAGCATCAATTACAACAAACAAAGGAATTTAACAATACATTAAAAACATGTGTCAAATGGGAATGTAATTTAGAGTTTTGTTAAATTCATAAAAAAAAATTAAATCAGACAGTGTTGTAATTTATATAGATACAAACAAAATAAATTACAACACTGTACAAAGGAGAATGTATTAATGTTTTCTACACAAACAACCAAAGACGAACGAAAAGAATTTTTTACTGCACTTTATATCAAAACTTTAGAAGGAAATATTGTTTGGACAACATCTATTAATAATCAAAATCAAGTTTTTTCTACAAGATTTCAACATGAACGAAATAGATATCTTATTACTGTAAATCAAGATAAAGTTACATCATACTCTATCAATATTTATAAGCTTGGACAAAAAGGAACTGCAAATTTTCCTATCGTATCATTTCCATTAGTTACTAATGGTGCTTTTGAAACTGAAGATGCATCAAAACTTTTTAAATTACTTTTTACAAAAAATCATCAATCTCAATCTTCTTATGAAGAATCTCCTTTAAGAAAAATTACTCAATTCATTAATGAATTATAAAGAGAGGTCGATAAATGTCAATTGAACAAATACAATTCATTAAACAATTGTTCGACGGTAGACTTGATAAAGCAGGAGAAGAATACTGGCATCATTGTCTAACTGTTGCGAATATGTCCAGAGTAAGTGCTGAAATTTACAAATGGTCAAAATCAGATTGTATGATTTGTTATTTAATTGGGTTATATCACGATGTAATAGAAGATACCAATCATTCGTTAGATGAAACAATAGAAATGATTCAACAATTTAATAATTGTAATTCTAAAGAAATAGAAAAGATTCGTATTGGTTTAAATAATATTACAAAACGAAAACACGAATCTCATTCTCGGTACATAAATAGAGTATGTTCTAATATTTATTCACTTCTTGTAAAAATAGAAGATAGTAGACACAATAGCATGCTTGTACGTTTTCCAAAAGAAATGCGTACAAATCAAGTCATCAAAAAGTGCAATTTTTATGATCAACAAGTATTACAACTAACTAAAATCTTTAACGAACATTTCAATCAGAAAGGAATTAATCGTGTTTATTAGTAATTATTGGGTATGTGTTCTTATTCTAATAACAATAATTTTATTTCCTCTTATTTTTAAAGAATTTTTAAATGAACAAAAATCACAACTGGAACATGAAATAAATGCACTCGAACAATATTTAAGCGAGTTATTTCTTTACGATAGTGACAATATAAAAGTTTATAAACAGTTCATTTATAATGGAGAACAATACGTTATAAAAATATCTAATATTCAATCAAACATACATTATTTCATATTGTCTATTTATAAGAATTATAATATTCTGGAAATACCAAATTCTAATTTAAAGAAAAAGTTACTTCTTCATACTAAAGACAATTGTTATGTCAAAACTATTATTGAAGAAGCAGAAAAATTATATATTTTACAACAAAATAAGCGAGATTGTTACAATGTCAATTGAAGCACAAAAATCATCATGTAATTTATATACAGGCTATTTTGCCAAATTAAAAATTTATAAACAAGAAAATCTTATTCCAGTCTCCATAGCTGGAGTAGCTCCTAGTTGGTACACACATTCCAATGAATTTGAATTTAAAAAATTAGCTCCAAAATTTTGGTTTTATAAAAAATATAAAGATGGCATATTTACAAAAGAAGAATATACCAAACGTTATTTAAACGAAGTATTGTCTAAATGGGAAAATCCAAACACATTAAAACAAGAATTGATTGATCTTTTTCAGAAAGAAAATTCTAATGGTATAATTTTACTTTGTTACGAATCACCAAACAATTTTTGTCATCGTCAAATTGTTAGAGAATTCTTACAAATAAATGAGTATCGAACATCAAAAGGAACCTATAATGATAAATAAAAATCTAATGAATAAAATTTTTAAAAAAGATATAAATGTTTTACACACTTACAATAGTATTTTAAATGATCATTTAGATAAGATTAAATTTGAAACTAAAAAACAGTATAAAGAAGAACAAAAACAACAATATCAGTTTATTACAAATCTACTTACAAAAGGATTGACTTGTCGTAGTTTTGTTATACAATCTCATCCAAAAAAGGATGTATATATTTTTAACAATAAAATTATTTTTAAAAGTTATATTTTTAAAAATATAACAAAAAATTTAACATTAAATATTACAACAAGTGACCATATGGAATATCGTGAAAAAATATACACTACTAATATAGAGTTACAATCTGATTTCAAATCTATAAATGTGTCGTATAATTCAAAAGAATGTATAGACTTATTTAAATTTATTACAAATTACATTTTTAAAAATAATTTATCATATCTTTTAACTGATATAGAAAAACAAGTTTATCTATTCAATTATATTTCAGAAAATACAGATGCTAAAAAATTTATTTGGAGAAAAATAAAATCTAACAAATCTGATCAATTAAATTTTCGAACCAACGATAACAAATATCGATTTGTGTATTGTGAAAAATCTAATACCGGAATATTTTCAATAAACAATAATAAGAATATATCTTACAAATTCAATAAACAAGATAGTGATGCATTAAAAAATGTTATTGAAAATTCAATAAATTCTAAAAATTTAGATACTATCTTACTTAACTTAAATTGTAATACCAATTCAACATCTTTATCAAATCAAAATTTTTATTTGGAGAGTTAATTAAATGTCAGTAACACTTGTACTTATAATAATTTTATTGTTGTCTATAGGAATTTTAATAAAATTAATTTGCGATAACAAATCTTCAGAAATAGAAAAATTTTTAAACCAATTAAAATTACTTACAACATCGAATTTAATTGTCTGGACAAAACAAGAACATGATTTTTATGACTATAAAGTTATTGTTTACCATACAGTAACAAAAATTGGTTCATTTGCTATTAAAATACATAGAGATCATGACAATGAATTACAACTTCCAATATTTGATAAAATTTATATCATAAAACCTTTTAATCAACAATATGAAATTAATATACAAAAAAACAGCAAATATTGTTCTTATGGAAAAATGTCAAAACCTTATTCAACTTATTGAAACGCAATTGAAACATACGATTGATGGAGAATCGAATTCATGAACAAGTATGTCAATACACTTGTACTAGAAATTATCGAAGCTACAAAAACTAAACGTATTGCTTGGACATACAACAAGTATTGTGGTACATTTTATTCCAATAAAAACAATTTTCCATTTCAAATAGAAATCGTTCCACCAACAAAAAATTTGTTTGATTTATTTAGTGGATTTTTTCCAACAATAATCATTAGACAAAATTCAATAATCAGTATTGAACGTACTATTTATTCTTGGAAAATTGGAAAATATCTTATTAGAACTATTAAAAGATCTATGCAAAATGATGCTGATTTTAATTTTATATATGACTTAACGGATGTCATTGATATACTTGTTCAAGAAAAACAAAATTCAATCGCTCTAGATCAAGCAAAAACTATCGAATTGCCCATAGCAAATAAAAAATAATATTTAATTAAGAGGAAGAAGGTAAAATCCTTCTTCCTCTTTTAATGAAAAAAAAAACACCAGTACATTACATTATGATAAAAAATTATATCACCAAGGATTTTTGTTCATGACAACTAGTCCAGTTATTGCAATTATAATGACAGTTCTTGTTATTGTTGCATTCGTTATAGTTTTACATTTAGTGCATCCGATAACACAAGCTTATAGAAAACATAAAATGAGAAAATTACAAAATTTATTAACTCCTAACGGAACAATTTCTGAAGAAAAAATACTTAAACAAATTCTTTATCTTCATTACCGTAAAAATTTAAAATGGACATTTCACTATATTTATAAATACCGTTACAATAGTTATACTACCTCATATAAAAATATAAATATTTATTTCTATCGTTATGATGCACATGACAATAAAGACATTGAATATAAAATACAATTATGCTCAACAGAAGAAGGAATATACGCACTTGATGTTATTATTGAAATTCCTCGTATAAATGCAGACAAGGCTTTACGTGAAGCAGTTGCTTTATGGTATCAAGATATCGAATGTAAATTAAAAAAGGATTCTAATAATGTTACTAGTGTTAAAGACAATGAACAATTAGAATATTATTACGATGTTCTAAAAAATTTATTTTAATTATTTATAAGGAATAACAAGTATGGAAAATGTGAAACATATGCCGGATTTTTTACTTGAAAATGTATTTATTACTATGACTAATCTAACGGATGCAGATGTTCTAAAATGGAAAATTCATACAAATTCAAAAGTTACAAGTTATCATACTGTTAATAGTACAATTATATTGGAGAATCGTCTTCAAGATGATTCTTTCAAAGGTACTTCAACTCTAGTTATTAAATATGATACTGATACTGAACTTTATCTTTTAAACAACATTACATATCCAAGAGGTAGCGATTCTTATCGTACAGATAAATGGGATAAACTTTATTACAATCTAGTGTCATCTATAATTCAAAGTGTTCTGCGACACGGTGCTAGTGAATATGAGTTTATTAATTATTTGGCAAAAATAAACAAAAAACATATTAAATCTGAAAAAGCATCAATAAAATAAGATTAATCAACAAGTGTCTTTAAAAACACAATACCTATATTACATGCTTGATAAAATACGTTATCAAGTCTTACTCCTGGTTTCAGGAACATCTGATATATGTATTTTCTAAATTGTACAATTGTCCACACCAATGGGTAGTTTAGAGAATCTTATATTTTAGATGTTCCTGGAATTTAATATTGCCACAATGTGCCTCCACCTCCATACTCTCCTTGTGGGTCTTCTGATGTCCTAACGGGCATCAGAAGATTTTAATCTTCTACTTGTTAAAGGAGTCAATTTATGTCTTACGAAGGAAGAGAATGCTATATTTGCCCTAAAGGACACATCAAAATCATAGATTGTTACGATTCAATGACCTGGACGGAAGATGGTCCTGATCAAGAAAAACAATTTTGTTCATATTGTAAAGAAGAAATGACACGCATTGGAAGTATTGATGATACCAATGGTGATGCGCTATGTAATTTTAAACTGATTAAACTAACTCCAGAAACACACAAAATATCTCAAATTCAACTTGAAGATTATACTACAATAACAACAACAGTGTATAGACCTGGAACATATCAAGTAGTTAAAGATGGAAAATGGAGAAACTTTGACACAGGAGAGGAATGACAAATGAATCATATCGTAAATTCTGAATTTGATAAACACGTCTCAAATCCTCGTCCATATACTAAGGAAGAACTACGTGAAAATTTAATACATCATATTTATCATCTTATTAGATATTGGGATAATAAACCAATATCATCTAAAGATAAATTGGAAGGTTTGGGACACAGCATTTTATCTACTATTGACGGATGTAATGTTGCAGTTCCTGGTTCATACAAACTTGTAACAGATCCACATCCTGATGATAAGGAATATTGTATTTCGCATAATCTAAATTATGTAGAACCAGGTATTGTTATAAACGATGATGTACCTCTTCATGCACAATTTTTTAGATTCAAAAAATAATATCTAACTGTACATATCTAGGAAGGGGTTTTCCCTTCCTAGATATGTACTTAATTACAATTTATTTTTTTTTTTAAACGTTGGTAATACCATTGATTTCAGAAGTACCCTGATAACCAGAATTGGTATAGCTATTAGGCAAGCTATATCCGTAATTCTGATAATCCTCAATAGCTTCAGCTGCTGTCTTAATAAGACCAACGTTAGCATTTTGAGTCTGAGTAAGAATATCACCACTGTAAGTAAGTGCACGCTGATAATCAGGTCTATGCATCTGTAAGGTGGCCATAACAATCTTACCAAGTTCACGAGTATTGTCGTTATGAGAGACAACACCCTTAAAAGTAACTGTACGATCAGGAACTTCCGCAGTACCAGGAGTACGCTTAAAACCAATCATACCAGTTTCAGTTGGTACAACCTGAGAATAAACTGCGGCATCATAGATACGTCCAGGAATACCAGTTGGGTCAGGCTGAATAGCAATAAATGATAGACTGAATGCAGAATATACCCATTCAGGAACTGTTTCGTTATTGATAGAAGAAAGATAAGATACTTGTGTATCAGGATGTTGGATATCCATGATCCATTTGTACATGGTATTCCAAACTACATTACCATAAGCTTCAGTCCATGTAAAAGCAGGAGATACACCACTACGAGTTGAAGTAGTAGGCATCGAAGCGTTCTGGGTATCATGTCCAATAAGTGAATCAGTAAAATTCAACGTATAGCCAAAGTCAATACCAGATACGTCTTTTGCATGTACTTCAAATAAAGCTTTAACTGTTTTAGCGAGGATTCGACCCTCTTCAGTATTATTCCACATTGTAGGAGTTTGAAGAACTACAATGTGACAACAGTTAAATACAGCAGGAGTTGCACCGTCAAGTGATAAAATTCGACCACCAACACCAAGCTGACCACCAGCTTCCAGATTGGCCATTCTGGTATCTGGAGTTCCGCCAAGTGCAGATGCATAACTTTCAGGGAACAAGGCATCCTTCATAATGCCAAGTTGTAACGATGTTTTATCTGTACTCATATATTTATGCCTCCGTCGTGGTAGTTAGATTAGGACGACGTGCAATAATAGTATTAAACCAACGACGGTTTGGTGTGTCACCCAAAAGAACACTATCAATATGAAGCTGATCACCAGCTTGAATATCATCATCTGTCTGGTAAACAGTTGCAGTAAGATCATAAAGATTACCATAAGCCTTGTAAGCAAGACTTTCGATACTCTTCTTGATATCACTAAACAGAGTATTTACCGGAGCGTTTGTTTTACCGACATAGTAGGTCCACACAGTATTAAGAATATACATAGTGTAAATACAACAATCGGTATATGTAGTATCAGAAAGAACACTGGAAGTAGCTCTATAAATACTTCTAATATCTGCAAAGAACATATCGTTCATATTAGCATATTGGAAATAGTTAGCAGCTCCATCCCAGAATATTTGTTTCTGATCGTCACTAAAAGGAACAAAATTGACTTCTCGATAAATATTAACAATATTATTGGGATAGCCTTTTACTGTTCCTTTAATATAAGAAGCATTGTGAAGAGTAGCTCTCTTTTGTGCTATCCAGAATGTAGCGGGAACAATATACTTAATGCTTGTATCATTTAGCATACCGCACTGACCAAAAATCTCTCCACGCATAGCTTCCGTTCCATAGAATGTACTTTCTGGAGTAAGAGCCATACGAGTACGTACAGCAGAAGCTACTGAAATACTTTCGTCCATGGTATACATGGGGCGAGAAATATCTTGCGTAGCAATTTCTACTTTACTTGATTTATGCTTGGCCATCCAGGATGCCATCTTCAATTTAGTATCGATAGAATATCCCACGTCATAAATGTGTGTAATGGGATATTTAAAAGTATCTACAAGTTCAGGGATAAGCGTAAAATCAAGCACTTGACGATACAACTCTTCAAATGTTTCATCACTAAGATCGCCATCAGCACCACCAGAAAAATACTGAATAGCGGCATCATTGACATACACACCATCAGTTCCAGTAGTGTCAAAAATAGCATGTTCGTATGAATAGCCTTTAAGATTAAGAAGTGTAAAGATGTCAACCATCCAACCATCTGTAATCTCAAGATCATTAGTTTCTACTTCTTTAATTGCGTCACCAATATACTTAATGTTGTCGGTATAGCAATGTAAGTTATATGGAAGCAGATAATTGTTGCTGGTATCATAATAAACACGAGAAATCATATCGTCAAACGAAATTCTTCTCTGTGTATTGGAATCGACCTGATCAGGTTTAAATACAAATGTATTACTAATATATTCGTATTTATCACCAATAGCAGCTGCTAAATTAGATTGATAAGGTTGTTCTACAGGAGCAAACGTAAATTGAAGTGCTTTATTTTCTTCAAGAAGATCTTCAGATTGAGCATCTGGATCAAAATAAATTTTAAAACCACTTCTACTGCCAAATGCACCAGGAGAAGTAGCAATGCCACCAATTACAGGAAGAATTTCGGTTTCTTGTGATCCGCTAGAAACGGTTTTGTTTTTAATTGTGTCATATGTTTCATCTTCGCTTACTTCACGAAGTACATATTTAAGAGTGACACCCTTTTCTTTGACAGGATTGTTTGACTCATCTAATATTGGAATAAGATCGCCATTCGTGTCATATTTATAATTGCCATCAACATCTCGTTCATACATTTGAACTTGAACATTTTTTGTCAGATGACATTCAAGAACAAGAGTAGCTTCTTTTGCATCAGGAGCACAAAGTCTTGCTATAAAACAAGCTTGTCCTGGAAAAATAGCCTCAGATAAAAATAATTGTTCTGGACGATAATATTCACTAAATTGATCAAAAGTTTCAGAACCATATTTTGTTATTGCTTCATCACCAGTTAACCAAAAAACTTTATTCTTTTCGCCTTTAGCTGCACGAATACAAAAGAATGGTTTATGTAATGGGTATTCGGTGATATTTGCAGGATTCCCAATAGACTCATCTTTTACTTGTGTAAGAGAGTTTGGAAATGTATATTTCGAGTTGAAATTACTCATCTGATAACTCCTTGCCAGTATAAATACGGATACATATTCTATAGAATTTCTTTATTTTTTAGCACTATTATTTTTTTATTATAAAGGCTATCTTCCCTGTAGATAATTAATTTTAATGTTATCTACACATCATGTCAATAGTTACTTAAGCAAATTTGGAGTTTAATGTATGATTATAAATAAAAAATTGACGGATACCCAGTTTGCAAAGACTGTAGATATGAAGACACAAATTTCGCAAGTTGTCAAATATCTAATTAATAATCGTAGCATTCTTGTTCCGTACCAATCTTTAACCAGTGTGTATCAATATAGACCTCCTGTCGCTACATATATGAACATCCTTTTTGAACAAATGGTGTCAACAGGATATGTAGATGAATTTGCTCCACTTTATCCAGTTGTATCTAAAACAAGCAACAACACATTTGATAGTTTACCAGATTTGCTTACAATGAATAGCACGGTACTTGATCTTAAAACCGCTCCTGGTGTAGATGCTATCAACAGCTACTATGAATTTAAAAATAAAATACTTATTAATCTAGCAGGACTTATTAAAATAACAGATCGTACAACTATTATTTCAGATGTCAACGAACTGCATAGCATGTATGTTCGTGGATTGCTCACTAGAAGTTATAGTGTAAGCGATTTCTGGCTTAATGCGTCACTATGTGCGTATATTATTAAATGTTACTCTATGGTTATCAGTGGAATAATTGGAAGAAATGAAAATTTAGATTGGTCTGAACAACTTACAATAGCAAGCATTTTAGCTCTTTATTATGCACAAAAATTAAGTCGACCTGGTGAAGATCCAACTAAACCTTCACTTTTCTTTAAGTGTACGTTCTTGGGAAATTATAGCCAATTAAGTACTATTGCAGATAAATGTTCCCCACTATCCCAAGATGGATTAACTATTCCTGGAGTATGCGAACTTATTTCAGAACTAGGACCAACAAGACTTAATGGATTTAATGCAGGAACTTTTTATAGAAGTTGTAGCAGTTTAAATGGAACTGCTAATGTAGATACTATTAATATTGCTCTTGAATATCCTCCATATTGGACATATATGCTTATCAATGTTTTGTCTGGCTCTAAATTTGGTTCATTATCAAATCTTATGAAACAGTACAAACTTGATATGGAAGGGAAACGTTTTATGGCAGAATTAAAAGTTTCTCGCCTTCTTTTTGATAGTAAATAAAAAGTTATACTACATGACTCTCATATGAGAGTCATGTAGTTATTTAGTAGGCATTTTAAACATATATTACTTTATTGAATGTTTTATATTTCATCTTAATATTTTTGGAGAAAATTTATGAAAGGTATTTTGCAGTATCCAGTAGAACTCATACCTATGACGTATGGACAATTTTGTGAAGAAACCAATCATACTGAAAATCCGTTTATCAATAGGCAGACTCCAGGTTTTAAAATAACACATCTCAATACCGAACATCAAAATATTTCTTGGGAACCAGAAGAAAATATTTTACCATTTTTTCAAATATATGAGGAATCTTATAAATGAAATCTAATCGACTAATTACTGAAGAGTACATGAACCATGAACCAACTTTCAATAATACAGCAACTATAACATATAAATTACCAACAAAAAGGAATATGGTAACTGATCCAGCACTTAAAAAATCTTTAGGTTGGCAATGTTCAAATAAGAAAAATAAAAATTGGAAAAATTGGATACGTAAATACAAAAGAAAATATGGAAAAATTAAATATTTAGAAATGCTTAACAATACTGGAGGACGTTATAAAAGACTAAAAGATATATATTTTATACATAAAAATTTACAATCAAATCAAGAAACTATTAAAATCAGAACAATTAAACAATAGTTAGATTTTACAATAAAGTGAGTTGTTTATAATGAATGAAAAATATCATTTCTTTTATGGTGGTCCTTTTTCTCAATGGTATCCTTCTGTATTTAAAGAAGAGATAAATGGAAAAGTATTTTGTTGTGCAGAACAATACATGATGTACAATAAAGCCATGACGTTTAATGATATTGAAATTGCTCGAAAAATTCTTAAGACAACAGAACCAAAAGAACACAAACATCTCGGAAGACAAGTTAAAGGATTTGATGCTGAATATTGGAATTCTATTGCAAGAGATGTTGTTTATGACGGAAACTTTTACAAGTTTTCTCAAAACAAACATTTGCTAGAAAAACTTAAGAAAACTGCAGGACAAATTCTCGTCGAATGCTCTCCAACAGATTGTATTTGGGGAATTGGTAGAGGATTGAAAGATGAACTCAGATTAAATGAAAACACTTGGAATGGTACAAATTGGTTAGGCTATATTCTTACAGATATTCGTATACGTCTCATTGGAGAATAAAAGTATCTGTGTATAAAAAATTATAAATAACAAGGAGCAATTTATTATGAGCAATTCCATTGTCGACAAATTTATCAATTGCTACAAATGTTTAGTATCTAACAAAAATACTACAAACACTACTTCATTTGATGCTGAAACTAAAATTACAAAACCGAGATTAGTAAGTATGGATATGGCAGCTTATTATAAGGATAAAACACTAAACAGTATCTTTCCAAATATGGATCTTTCAGATACACAAATAAAAGATTATACATTACGATCTGATATCGTTTTATCAAAACCAGTTGATGTTGTCATTGTTGCAATTGAAGACACTTATAAAAACAGATATAAATGTACTTCTAAACAACTTCCTGGTTTTGAATTTGTAGTAGATAAGGATCATGAAGATCTGATCCAATATATTACATCTGAAACAAAACATTACTACAATCAAAATAAAGACAAATGTACATTTGTCTTAAGTATGGAAGAACTTCGTACTCAAAAACAAGAAACAATGTATTTATTTGTAGAACTTGGTGATTATAAAATTCTTCCATATTAAGAAATGATATAAGAGTAGAGGACAAATCTGTCCTCTACTCTTATAGATTACAAAGTTTTAATTTTTTCTTTAAATTGTATGTATCCAAGGTTATGTAACAATCGTATGGCTCCATCATGTGTTAAGGAGATAAAATATATGATATCCAGTTCAGAAGAAATGCGTCAAGCAATAGCAGAAGCACTTAATCGTTATTGTTTTGACAACATTTGGAATGAAACAAAATCAGAATTTAGAAACAATATTAATCCTAATCTACTTTTTGAAAGATCTCAATCTGGAAGAATATTTGTTTCAGATACATCCATGCTTCTTCCAACAGATAAAACTGCATATTACATTTATGCAGCATCTGCTTATACTCTCCATGCGTTATGGGTAAGAATTATTGATCAAGAATGGATTTCAACAGAAGATCTTTTAAATAAACATAGTATTCTTTTTCATGTGTACGATACTGCTGGAACTATGATTCCTAAAGCATTTGTGTATCTTTATAAACTAGATAATAATCAAGGATATTTAGTTGCCATTGATAAAAAGGCATTTGATGCTTGTGGGCTTAAAAGTCATCAATTAAAAGAAATACGATTTACGGTATATTACGATAGTGATATTACAAATAAAATAACTGTTAAATCCGTAAAAATTTCAGCTAAAGATCCTGGATATGTAGAAAGACAAAAAATATGGGATTTTGCAGCATCTAATTTATCTAAAGCAACCATTTTTTGTAATGGTTGGGAAACTGTAGCTAAAGACAGTGGATCATTTGATCTTGATCAATATGTAGATGTCCTTATAGATGAAAATATTGTTTTTTCATTTGATGTCGATCTTACAGAATCTAAAAACGACAATGTTTTTTACAGCGATCGAGATGAAACATATAAACAACTTATACACATTCCAAAACATCTCAATCCTTTAAATAAAGTTTATACTCATAATACACTGGATTTTTATGTTAGAAAAAAAGATAAAAATGATCAAGATCTTATTGTTGGAAAATTTTTACACAGATGTGCAGAAAGAAGTGTAACTCAAGTTACACACAATGATTACGGTATCCCTATGTTTATTATGGATGCTTATAGAGATTATCTTGCAACACAAAGTGTGACTCTGCATATCGTAGTAAGACAACATGATAAAGATAATGTTCTTGTAAGAGATAAATCATACATTGATCTTCTCTATACTCAAGATGATGATACTATCATTAAACATCTTCTTGGTAAAATACAAGAAAATCTTTCTTTTTGGAAAGCCAGTGAATTGGAAAAATCTGAATATGTTCGCATGATGTGGGATGTACCAGATATTGTTACTCCTAGTAATATGTACAATTATGTCGAAGGACTTGGATATTACAGAACACTTTCTCTTATTTGTAAACGTGTTATTCATAAAAGAGATATAAATGGTACTTATAACAGCTTTACATTTACCAAGCCGTACTTATTTCAAGCAGCTCCTGTATACCCAGTAGTATATAAAAATGGTATAAAAATTCCTGCAGATAACGTAACTTATAAAAATTTTAATGAACTTTTACACATTAACCTTATTAACAATGTTAATGTAAATAAAGGAGATACTTTATCTGTAGAAATGTTCGTTGATGGATATAATAAATCAATTCGATTTACACCAGAATCGGGAACATATACAATATCTGTACCATTTACTGAACTTATCGTATTAAAAGAAACAACAAAAGATGAATCTTGGAAATATTACGATAAAACTTCAAATAAAATTTATGAAGAAGTAGAATTAAATAAAGGAAGTATTGTTACTAAATTACAAAGTGATGGTACAACCCTTTTACTTTTTGATCAAACATTATACAATCAAACCTTTATTATTCAAAATAAAGCTTGTTGTAATGGATATTCTAAAAATATTGACAACAATCTGCTTAATTATGATCCTATTTTTCTTGAAGTAAAAAGTATTGTTAAAGATGCTGGAACTGATTCTGTTCCGGTATGGTACACACCACATATATCTGTTTATTTAAATGGCAAGTATCTTATTGAAGGATTGGATTTTACAGTCCAAGATGTTTATAATCAATACAACGAATTTACATTTAAAATGATTATTGTTCATAATGAAGAATATCTAAAATCATCCAACAATATTGTAGAATGGATCATTAGCAGTGCTGAAATAGAAAATGAAGTTACTGGATTTGTTGTTAATAATCAAGCATTTGATAAAACACAATTTGCGCTTTATTTTGAAGAAATGTCCATGTGTCATATTGATGGCATTTTAGAACCTGATGTAATTGATAAAGGAAGTTATCTTGCTATTCCTGATAATGGAAAACACAGACAAGGTGCTCCTTTTGAAATTCATACCTGTGTTCCACATATAGCAAAAGAATATCTTAATGAATTTCATGAGAATGATGATATCGAAAGAATTAAAATTATTAGTGAATACCTCTACGGGGCTAGAGAAGAACTCACAGGTATCATTGTTCTTGATCATTCACATCGTATTTATTCTTCTTATGTAGCAATGATCATCAGAGATGTTTGGAACGGTACTCTTGTTGGAATATCATTTGATCCAGATGTTTCAAAAATGATTAGTCAGCTGGCTCCATATTACAATTATATTTATAAAACTGATATTGTCGTTCAAGCAAAATACGATATCGAATTTGTAGATGCCAATCCCACATATTCAAATCTTCCTGTACTTGGTCCTGATGTATATAAGGCACTTACACACTTTATTAAGTATGTCATGCCTGAAGATCATGTGACTTCTGGAGAGATTTATTATTAAATATTTCTATACTGGAGAAACACATGGCTGGTAATGAACTTATGCGGATAAATAATAGTCTTATAACAACTTCAACTGCTACAACAGATCCTGATAAACAAAAAATTATTCTTTTAAAAGATAGACGACCAGATGCTTGTTTTAAAGATCAAATTTATGACCCTGATTCTGGAGATGGTCCTCTTGTTGATGGCGATGGTAGAGTAGTTCCCAATGTTGGTGCTTTAGTAACAGATAGAAATGATGGAAACAAACTTTATGTTGTTAGAGCAGTAGATGAATATACATTAAAATCAACTCTAGAACCAGTTACCATCATTGTTGAAGACCCTAGTGATGAAGTTGTTCGTATTATTTCTTATGGTAATGAAAGATATTGTCTTTATTATGATGATAGAACAAAACCAACCAAACTTTTCGTAGATTCAAAACTCAATCTTCTTGGATCTTCTTTAATGGAATACCGTTTGGTCAAAACAAATTCCAAAGGACAAGAAGAAATATTTTCTCTTTATGTGAATTCTGATGATACTTACGAAGGTAACAGAATTCCTATGGCAAGTGTTAATGATGCTTGTTTATCAGGAGTTAAACAATGTACAAATTGTCACACACTCCACTCTATGATAGACAATGATCAAGTAGAATGTCAAATTTTTGATAATCTAGGTATTTTAAGAGTTACAGTAATACTTTTTACCAAAAGATCTTATTTACAAAATGATCTTTCAAGCAACACTCAAGTCATTGTAAATCTGGATGCTACTTCCACCCAAATGGATGGAACTAATTTTTATATTGGTCAAAGACAAGATATTTCACATCTATGCATTTCACCAAGACTTGAATATGCAGATGGTACATTTGAAGAAATTACTATTGACAATATACGTTGTTTCATGTATGGTCATGAAAACTTCATTCCTACTTATCCTGGACAAAAACAAAAATTATTACTCAAATATTTTCTAGGTGCCAGACAAGTTTCTGAAAATTCCATCAATACTCATGGAGAAAGATATCTTGTTTGTGAAAAATGGGTAACTGTTATTAAAAATGAAAGTATCGATGGAATTAAAGTAAGTATTGTACCAATCTATAACTCTGTTACTGAACAATATTTTCTTAGATATATTGCATACTCAGATAGAAGAGACAAAGTAAATGATGTAACAAACTATATAACTTCACTTACAACATTTAGTGGAAATAAATATAACGTATGGCAACAAGTTAAATTTGATGTCGATTTAAAAACTCTTTTTGATGTTAGTACAGCAATTCCATATAGACAAAATTCTTGGGTATATTTAAATAAACCTACAGAATTTCAACAATATCTTCTTTCAGATACTGAAGATCTTACGGTAGTTTATGGTGTAGAAGCTTCTGATAGAAGACGACCTATTATTGAATATGATGCTGTACTTAAACAATATTTTATTCCTACTACAAGATTCTTAAATAAAGAAGCATTCTTAGATGCTTTCTATTATAAATCGAATCCTATGTATGATCCAAATACTGAAACAGGTCCAGTCACACCAACACACTTTACTATCCGTGCTCTAGATACCATGAGTACACTTATTACGGCACCTATTGAAGTTGAACAATATGGTCAAACTTGGAATATCAACAGAGAAAAGGAAAATCTTCTTGTTGATTCTACAGTCATTGTAGAATTTTTGTTATATAGTGGTGGAACATATCAAATTCTTTATGGTGCTCCTGTAAAATGTTTCTTAAGTAAAACTGGTTACAATACTGAAACGAATAATATATTCTAGTATATAAGACTACCTCTTTAAAGAGGTAGTCTTATATACTTATTAAATTTATTCTACCCAACAACTTTTAATAGTTATACACATTCCATGATCGTGTCCACGTCTAGCTTTATATATCTGACATGTGTAACTTGAAGATCCTAAAGGAACTTTTCCAAGATAAAATTTAGGAACATATACACCTCCTCTCCAAGATCCATGATCATAACAGCTATAAGAGAAATCGTCATTTCGATATCCTCCTATACTGGATAATCCGGTATCAGGTGTACTTGGTGCATCATAATCAATTATTGTTTTGATGCTCTCCGTTCTAATTTCATTGTAAGTTCCATCATATACATTTTTAAATCCTACTGTACCATCACCAGTATCTCGTCGTGATTTATATGAAGCTTGAAGTGAAATATAACAATTTTCACCAGCATTTGGATTTGAAATATTTATTGAAAAATATTGAGAAAGCCAACCAGTCCCCCATTCTGGACAATCCCATGCAGAATCAGTAGGATCATTACAATCATTTACAAAAGTAATTACAGCATAACAACTCTGGGTATTACAACTTTGTTGTGTTGTTGGTTTAGTAATATCAGAACAAAATTTTTCAGATTTTATTATACCATCATTTCTAGTACA
>UMLJ01050049.1_pt1 | contig 17394 bp, 16 predicted proteins | sample 1966521 | NCBI WGS metagenome assembly UMLJ01 (sample SAMEA4836199, study PRJEB28245) | human gut metagenome | biome: gut microbiome; material: fecal sample | place: Denmark | collected 2008
GTTTCACGGTCGCCGATTACATAACTGTTTGCCATATCGTAGGTTGGGTTGTCGATGTATTCGGTCAGCATGCCTGTGCCCGGCTTTCTCATTGGCGAGTTATCCTCCGGGAAGTGGCGGTCGATGTGCTGCTTGGCGAAGTGGATGCCCTCGCTCTCCAGGGTCTGGATGATGAAGTTGTGTACTGGCCAGAAGGTGTTCTCCGGGAAGGAGTCGGTTCCCAGTCCGTCCTGGTTGCTCACCATCACCAGCTCGTAGTCGGTGTGCTGGGCAATGAAGGCGAGGTTGCGGAATACGCCCTTGGTGAATACCAGCTTCACGAAGCTGTCAATCTGTTCGTCCGCAGGTTCCTGAATCAGGGTTCCGTCGCGGTCGATGAAGAGTAATCTTGTCTGTTTCATGTCTCTTTCTATCTCATTTATGTTAATATGATTAATACATCTTGTTTTCCTCTTCTTCTGTAGCCATCTGTTCTATGCCGGCTACAGCCATCTGCTGCTGACTCTCCTTCAGTTTTTTCTTTTCCTCATCCTGCACCTTGTAGGATGCATACTGGTAAGCCAGTGCGATGCCTAGCCAGGTGAGGGCATAGATGATGAGCAGGCTGGTGAGGGTGAAGACGAGGAAGAGGAGTGGGGTGAAATAGCCCGGTACGCCGAGCGGATCGCCCTGGAGTGCACCCAACTGTGAGTAGAGCTGGGCGATGATGAGGATGATGGTAGGCACAGCTGCGATAAAGGTGGCGATGCCTACAATCATCATGCCCAGGAAGCAGGTCATGAGGAAGCCTCCGAAGTGGCGGAGGATGCGGACCAGCGATCTGCCCGGCTTGCGCTTTTCGCCCTGAGGACAGAGCTGCTTGTGGGGCAGGAGATGCCAGAATGATACTGCCGCCATCACGAGGGTGGCTGCGTAGATGATGGTTTGCAGGATGAATGAAGCCATCGGATTCGCTTCTCCCCAATCGTGAAGCGACTTGTTGGGGAGGAGAAAGTAAAGTACGATTGCCAGCAATACTGCGAAGGGCACGTGGGTAACCCATGTCTGCTTGACGAGCGAACGGATATCGCTCGTTACGGTATTGTAGGATGCTTTCATGCAGGCAGTTATGCTGCGTTGCTTAAATAATTCATTTACTTCCATAGTTATATGATTTGATGCTGTTTAACTATTCCGAAAAATCACTTTTGACCTTTTTGGTCTTTAAAAGTTTCTTCTGAATTCCGAGCAGGTGATGGCGGTAGCGATTGCTACGTTCAGACTATCGGCTGTGGCTCTTCCTTCCGGGAAGTTCGGGATGAGCAGTCTTCGGTTCACCTTCTTGGCAAGGGCAGGCGAAATGCCTTTTCCTTCGTTTCCCATCACGATGAGTCCCCGGTTTTCCAGCTGCTGCTGATAGATGTTATCGCCATCGAGCAGGGTGCCATATACGGGTACATCTGCCGGCAATGACTCCACCAGAGCCAGCAGGTTGCCATATTCCACCTTCACTCTCGCAATGCTGCCCATCGTGGCCTGTACCACCTTCGGGTTATACACGTCGGCAGTATCCTGACTGCAGTAGATGTGGGTGATGCCAAACCAGTCGGCTATTCTGATGATGGTGCCCAGGTTGCCCGGGTCCTGTACGCCATCCAAGGCGAGGCTCAGATTCTGAGTATCGATTCTTGAAAATCCGAAGTTCTTTTCTTTTTCCTCTGCCTCTTCCCGGGTGCAGGTGTCCTGTCTGAAAACAGCCAGCACCTGCTGCGGATGCTGCAGGAAGCTCACCTTCTTCAGCTCCTCCTCTGTCACCTCGATCACCTCTGTCTGATCCGCGAAGTGCTTGCCGTGGAGCCACTCCTGGGTAGCCACGATGAGGTCGGCAGGTTGCAGGGCGAGCAGGTCATCTACTACCTTGAAACCTTCCGCCACGAACTTTCCTTCCTTGTTGCGGTTCTTCTTCAGTTCGAGCGAACGAATGTATTTTATCTTATTCTTGCTAATCATTTGTTGTTGTTTCTAATCTTTAATGGATGCAAAGGTAGCATAAAAAGCAGACAATACAAAATAAAAAGTGCTAAATATTTTGTATTTTCTTCGATTTACACTATCTTTGCAATCTAAAAGGATTAGATTCGTGAAAATACAGAAGATTTCAATACTCGCCCTGCCACTGGTTTTGGCTGGATGTTCTGCCAGCAAGTATGTGCAGGAGGGGGAGTATATATTAAATAAGGTGGAAGTGAAGAGCGACTCTGCGGAATATGATGCAGGGGCGCTCAAGCAGTATGTGCGACAGAAAGAGAAGCCTAAGCTCTTTGCACTCTTTAAAAACCCGTTCAGCAAGAAGCCCGTCATCTATGATTCCATCCAGGCTCGACTCACTTGCCAGGACCTGCTCACGGCGATGCAGAATCAGGGATTCCTGCACGCTGGCGTATCCCTCTATACTACCGTTCACGGAGAGGATTGGGCGAATGCCGGAACCAGGAATGAGATGGATGGCGAGATTGAGAATGCGGATGGAAAGAACGTGAATGCGAAGGGCAGGAAGCGGAAGAAAGCCCCGAAGTTGGATGCCACTTATCTGTTGCATCCCGGTGAGCCGTTCTTCATCGGCAAGGTGGAGTATGACATAGAGGATAAGAACATACAGGATAGATTGCAGCTCGATAACCCTGATAACCAGATGCTGAAGCCGGGAATGCGTTTCACGGTAGAGGCGCTGGATAATGAGCGCAAGCGTATTTCCAATCTCCTCATTGATGATGGATACTTCCGCTTCAACAAGGATTTCATCCACTTTTCTGCAGATACCATCACGGGCAGCAAAGACATCGGCGTTACCCTGCATCTGATGAACTACAAGGCTAACAGTAATGCGCCGGAAACCCCACACTCACGATACGAGATCAGGAAGATCAACTATCTCAGCAACGACAGCGACCGCATCCACCTGCGCCATCAGGTGCTCCTGAATGCCACTGCCCTGAAGGAGGGAAGTCCCTACAGCGCCTCTGACCTGCAACGTACGTATAATAATTTCGCACGCCTGCAGGCGGTGAAATATACCAATATCCGATTCGTGGAAGCTCCCGATAGCGGAATGCTCGATTGCAATATCCAGATCAGCACCAACAAGCCTTCTACCATCTCCTTCCAGCCGGAAGGAACCAATACGGCAGGCGACCTGGGTGCTGCGGCTTCGCTCACCTATACCAACAGAAACCTCTTCCGGGGTAGCGAACAGCTGAGTATCGAGCTGCGTGGTGCCTACGAGGCTATCACCGGACTGGAGGGCTATCAGGACCAGAACTATCAGGAGTATTCGATAGAGAGCAAGCTGGTATTCCCACGCTTCGTGGCACCGCTGCTGTCTAAGAATTTCAGAAGAAGGCAGACTGCCAATACGGAGTATTCGGTGGCCTGGGACCTCCAGAACCGTCCGGAGTTCCATCGTCGCGTCTTCTCCATGGCATGGCGCTACCGCTGGGCTGAACCCCGCCATCATCTCAACTGGCGATTCGACCTGCTCGACCTCAACTATGTGTATATGCCTTGGATTTCAGAGACTTTCAAGCGCGACTATCTGGATGATGCAGATAACAGAAATGCCATCCTGCGCTATAACTACGAGGATATCTTCATTATGAAGATGGGATTCGGATTGACCTATAGCGATGAGGTAGATGCCTTTCGACTGAATGTGGAGTCTTCGGGCAATCTGCTCAGCGCTTTCTCCAAGGCGCTGAATTTCAAGATAAATTCTCAGGGACAGCGTACCTTCATCAATATCGCCTATGCCCAGTATGCCAAGGCTGATTTCGACTACACCCATCTGGTGCGCTTCGACGACCGCAATGTGCTGGCGCTGCATGCAGGCATCGGCGTGGCGTATCCTTACGGCAACAGCAAGGTGCTGCCTTTCGAGAAACGGTATTTTTCGGGTGGTGCCAACTCGGTGAGAGGCTGGGGCGTAAGAGAGCTGGGACCTGGCGGATACAAGGGCAATGACGGACGCATCGACTTCATCAACCAGACGGGTGATATGAAGCTCGACCTGAATGCCGAGTACCGCACTCCTTTGTTCTGGAAATTCGAAGGTGCCCTGTTTGTGGATGCAGGTAATATCTGGACGCTCAGAAAATATGATGAGCAGCCTAACGGACAGTTTAAGTTAGATAAGTTCTACAAGCAGATTGCTGCGGCGTATGGTATGGGTCTGAGGTTGAACTTCGATTATTTCATCCTCCGTTTCGATATGGGTATGAAGGCTATCAATCCTGCCTACGAGAGTGGGGATGAGCATTGGGCGATTATTCACCCAAAGCTCAGTCGTGATTTCGCCTTTCACTTCGCGGTAGGTTTACCATTCTAATCTTCCATACTCCGTTCTCGATACGCATCGGCAGGTGGAAGTCGGCCTCTTCTACGAGGTGGGCTTCCTGCCCGATGGTGTCCATCTGCAGAAAATTATATACGGTGATGCTGACGGTGGCGTTCGCTCCGTCGTCGCTGAAGTCGATGTCGTTGATCTCTATCGTGGCATCCTCAGCCTTGGTGCGCAGCAGATCTACATCCGCCTGATGCACGTTGCTGGCAGCATAGCGGAGCCAGGGTTCCGAACTCTGGGTGCAGTACTTCAGAGTCTTGGGGAACTGCCAGTTGAAGTAGTAGGTGGCGAATGAATCGATGTCATTCTCCAGCTGGTCTTCGTCACCCTGATGAGATTGGCATCCCGTAAGGGTGTAAGCGCTTGCTAGTATGGCTGCTACGGCGATAGCCATACAGGATATTGTTTTCCTAACCATGTTACCTAAATCTTAAAATTTCTATTTATTTGCTTATTTTGGGCACAAAGATAGTAAAAAACTTTGTAATAAGAATCTTTTTTGCTAACTTTGCAGGGAAAATAACAATTAAAATGCTAAAATTTATATCCTTTGGCAGTGGAAGCAGTGGCAACAGCTACTATCTTTACACTGAGACGGATTCGCTATTGATAGACGTAGGAGTAGGTATCAGAACCCTGAAAAAGCACTTCCATAACTATGGATTGCGCTTCGAGGATGTGCATCATATCCTCATTACCCATGACCACGCCGACCATGTAAAGTCGGTGGGGAGCTTGAGTACTGACTATCATCTACCAGTATATGCAACCCGTAAAGTTCATGCAGGTATCGAGCGCAACTATTGCGTCCGAAAGAAAATCGTGCCCAATCATGCGCACATCATAGAGAAAGGTGTGCCGTTCCAGGTGGGCGAGTTCAGGGTTACTCCGTTTGGGGTGCCTCACGACAGTACGGATAATGTGGGCTATTTCGTGGAGCACGAGGGTGTCACATTCTGTCTGATTACGGATGTGGGACACATCACGGAGGAGATTCAGGAGTTCATCGGCAAGGCGAACTATCTGGTGCTCGAATCGAACTATAGTGTGGAGATGCTTCTGGCAGGAAAATATCCTCAGTATCTGAAGGACAGAATCCTGGGGCCGAACGGTCATCTCAGCAATGATGAGTGTGCCCATACGCTTGCCGACTTCGCCACTCCGAGCCTCCGCCACGTATGGCTCTGCCATCTCAGCGAGGAGAATAATCATCCCGAACTGGCGAGAAAGACCGTGGAGCAGATTCTCAGGAGCAAGGGCATCATTGCCGGAAAGGACTTCGAGCTGGAAGTGCTGAAGCGGAAGACGCCTAGCGAGATTTATAAATTGGTATAAATAAAAGAGAGAGGAGGGTGTGTCATTGACACACCCTCCTCATTCTTTTATATCTTGTTCAATGCCTGCTTGATATCATCCAGGATATCCTCTACATCCTCGATACCTACTGACAATCGGATCAGGTCTGGGGCAACGCCTGCCTCCTTCAACTGCTCGTCTGAAAGCTGGCGGTGGGTATGGCTGGCAGGGTGGAGCACGCAGGTGCGGGCGTCTGCCACGTGAGTCACGATATTGATCATATCCAGTGAATCCATGAACTTGATGGCTGTCTCACGGTCGCCCTTCAATCCGAAGGCGATGACGCCGCAGGTGCCGTTTGGCATGTACTTCTGGGCAAGGTCGTAATACTCGTCGCCCTTCAGTCCGCTATAGTGAACCCAAGCCACACGCTCATCATTCTGCAGGAACTCAGCTACCTTCTGTGCATTCTCGCAATGCTGGCGCATACGCAGGTGCAGGCTCTGGAGACCCAGGTTCAGAATGAATGAGTTCATTGGTGCAGGGATGGAACCCAGGTCGCGCATCAACTGTGCCACGAGCTTGGTGGTGTATCCCATCTTGCCGAAAGCCTTCACGTAAGTCAATCCGTGGTAACTCTCGTCCGGAGTGCAGAGGCCAGGGAATTTTTCGGCATTCGCCATCCAGTCGAAGTTGCCGCTATCCACTACTACGCCGCCTACCTGCGATGCAGTACCGTCCATATACTTGGTGGTAGAGTGGGTAACGATGTCGGCACCCCACTCGAATGGGCGGCAGTTGATAGGTGTGGCGAAGGTGTTATCTACGATGAGAGGCACGCCGTTCTTGTGAGCAATGCGGGCGAACTTCTCGATGTCGAGCACGGCACAGCCAGGGTTGCTGATGGTTTCGCCGAACACCACCTTGGTGTTAGGGCGGAAAGCCTTCTGGATTTCCTCCTCGCTGGCGTTAGGGTTTACGAAGGTGCACTCGATGCCGAGCTTCTTCAGGGTAACGCCGAAGAGATTGAAGGTGCCGCCGTAGATTTCGTTAGAGGTAACGATGTGGTCGCCAGCCTCGCAGATATTGAATACGGCATAGAAGTTGGCTGCCTGACCGCTTGAGGTCAATACGGCACCCACACCACCTTCGAGCTGTGCGATTTTCTTTGCCACAGCATCATTGGTAGGGTTCTGGAGTCGGGTATAGAAGTAGCCCTCCTTCTTCAGGTCGAAGAGCATCGCCATCTCCTCAGAGTTGTCGTATTTGAATGTAGTACTCTGAATGATAGGCACTTCTATCGGTTCGCCGTTCTTCGGCTCATAGCCTCCCTGCACGCAGAGGGAAGCAACACGTAATTTCTTTTCCATTGTCGGTTATTCTTTTATTTTGTTATAATTGTTCTTATTAAAGTGGACTCAGTTATTTCATGAAGACGAAATACACGGCAGCGATGAGGCAGACGAATGCGGCAAAGTGATTCCAATGCAGGCCCTGCCCCTGGAAGAGGAGGTTGGCGATGATGGCGAAGACGATGAGCGACACGCACTCTTGTATCACTTTGAGCTGTACCAGATTGAATGGACCGCCGTTGTCGATGAATCCGATGCGGTTGGCTGGTACCTGGCAGCAGTATTCGAAGAAGGCGATCGCCCAACTGAAGGCGATGACTCCGATGAGTGGCCAGTTGCTGCTGGTGCCCGTCTGCTGGAGTTTGAGATGTCCATACCATGCGAGCGTCATGAAGATGTTGCTCAGCACGAGGAGCAGGATAGTGTATATTCCGTTCATATTCTCTTCTGTTTTTGATTTCTTAATTGATAAGATTTCTCTTATATTCTCTTATGTTCTTTGATGCTCTACATATATAATAATGTATAAGTGGCTGCAAAGATACACTTTTTCTCTTGAAAATGTATGGAAAATCAGAAAAATGCGCATGAAAAAGAAAAAAGTTGCCGAAAAATTTGGTGGTGTCAGAAAAAAGCAGTACCTTTGCAACCGCTTTTGAGAAATAACTCAAATGCTAAGCTTGCTGCACCCTTAGCTCAGTTGGTAGAGCAACTGACTCTTAATCAGTGGGTCTAGGGTTCGAATCCCTAAGGGTGTACAAAAAAGCTCCGAAGAAGTTCATCTTTCTTCGGAGCTTTTTTTTGTTTCATCTGCTGTTTCAGCGAAGCCTCTTCTTTTTGAATAGGCATTGCTTTCAGCGATGCCTCTTCCTGCACTCAGGGCATTCTCCCTTGATGACGAAGGAGACGGAGTGAGGATAGAATCCTTCCGGCAATTCGAAGCTCGGAATATGGATATCCTCCATGCAGAACGAACGGTGGCATGATTCGCAGTAGAAATGAATATGACCATCATGATGATCACACTCTCCTTCCTCCTCACACACTTCGTAGTTCAATATCCCCCTTCCATCCTCGAAGGCATGAACGGCATCATGCTCCAGAAAGAGCGTCAGCGTGCGGAAGATGCTCGACTTATCCATCGACACCATCTTCTGCTCCAAATCCTTCAGACTCAGCGGATTCTGCTCATTCACCAGAGACTTCATCACCAGTATGCGGTTGGAGGTGGGCTTGATGCCCTTCGCCTCCAGCTTATGGACAATCTCTTCTGTTTCCATCTTTTTTTCTTTTAAAATAACTTAGAGTATCTGCATTTTTGCGCCAAACGACAGTCCGAAGACATCCCAGAAACCGGCATTGCCGTTGCGGTAGAACCGCATGAAATAGATATCATTCGTACTCAACTCATAGAAGAGCGTGAGGCTCTTCACGCGCTTGCGCCTGTTGTTCGGAATCTGATACGTAAACCGTTCGCCAAATCCCAGATTTGGGCGGATTCGGGTAGAGAAGGGATAATATCCGCTCTCATACTTGGTAGGCTGCTTTGTCCAAAAATCGTGACCCAACACCGTATTCAGGTACAGCGTGCACTCCAGGGGGTCAAACTGCCATCCCTTTCCCCAGTCCTTTCGCCAGGGAATGAAGTTCTCCTTCAGCGTGATTGTCATTTTTACTTCATCCGAATCATATTTCGGAACGATGCCGAAGAGCAGATGCGTCTCCCACTGGCTTCGCTTGCCGTAGTCCCATCCGATACCCAGCGAGATGATACCCATGTTGCCGCAGGTCTGTATCACGCTCTGCGTAGGCATCAGCACATCCCAGTGCTTGCGATAGCGGAGGATGCGCCTGTCGTATCGGGTGAGTGAATCTTCTTCTGAACTCTCCTTTCCTAAATTCTCCTTTCCTGACCCCTCCTCGCCGGCGTTTGCCGTTGTGCTTGCCGATAGCAGGAGGATCGCCCATATACTGAACTTAAAAATCGATGACTTCAACATGATAATCCTTTGGTGTGATGGTGAAAATGTAATATTGACGGAAGTGTACGCTGCTTGCCATATAGAACAGGGTGCCGTTGTTGTAAAGGTCTTCCGTCCTGGTATGATGACCGTGACCGTCCAGGCAGAACAGCAGGCGAGGGAACTCGTGGATGTAATAATTGAATACCTTCGCTACGTTGTTATTAAACTGCTCGGAGTAGGGAGGTGCATGCATGCACACCACGGTGCGGTCGAAGTCGAGCGAATCGGCAGAGCGTTCCGCCTCCATGAAGTCGAAGTTAGGCACCGGACGGGAGTAGTCATACTCGATGGCATTGGTGTTGAGGCAAACGAACTTTACCTTTCCGGCGATGAAGCTGAAGTCGGGATTGCCGTAGATGGTCTCATAGGTCTGGTTGCCCGTGCCCAGACAGTCGTGGTTGCCCAGCAGCACTACCGAAGGCATCTTGAGTTTCATCATTCTTTCTCGTGTCCACTTCATTTCGCGGGTAGCGCCGAAGTCGGAGATGTCGCCGCAGTGGATTACGAAGTCAATGCTGTCTTGGCGGCTGTTGATGTCATTAACCGCCTTCTGCAGGTCGTCGTACCACTGATGGCTGTCGCTGATCACGGCAAACCGGATGGTATCCTTGCTCTTCACCGTCTGCTCTATCTTCTGTATGTTCTTGGCATTCAGATTGGTTTCGCCCTTTACGCGAACATCGTAAGGGTGAACATCGAATACGGTATCGCAGCCCGTAAGGAGTAGGGCGGCGATACAGACAAGTAGATAAATTTTGATGTGAGATTTCATATCTTATATCTTATTTTAAATACATATTCATATTATAGTCTATTTGATATTCCAGCCTATCTGATATTCTAGCCTGTTTGATATTCCAGGCTATTGATTTCGCGTGCAAAGTTACGAAAAAAACTTGAATAACGAATGAGGTTTTTCCAAAAAGACCATTTTTAAGGAGAAAAAGATAAAAAAAAGAAGGTGCGCCAGATTCACTTCCTTGTAATCTGGCACACCTTGATGATTTTAGAGATCTCCGTTGTTTTTAGAAATCTAAATTGTTTTTAGAAATCTACGTTGTCGCCGTTACCATCGCCATCGGTAGAACCGCCTCCCTGGCTGGTGTTGCCACCCTGGCTGGAATCACCACCCTGGCTGGTTCCTCCTCCCTGCGAAGTTCCACCGCCCTGCGAAGTACCTCCTCCCTGGTTGGTGTTATCTTTGTTGTCACCCTCCCCGGTGTCGTTCTTGTCGGCAGAGGTAACCTGCTTCACGATCTTGCCGTTGCGGTCGTAGCAGGTGATGTTGACGCTGGTCTTGGCGAGCTCCTCCTTGATGTCGGCGTTAGGCACGAAGATGATGTAGCGGCGGTTGATGAGCGAGCTGCTCACCTTGTTGACATCCTCCACGGCGGTAGAATTCAGACCGAATCGGAGGGAGCCGAGTCCCGGTACAGCCACGGAGTGACCCTCGGTGGCCCATGCGGTGATGACTGCTCCGATGGCACCCCAGGCGGCGTTGATCACCTGCTTGGCGAGTCCGCTGCGCACGGCAGCTTCCTCGATAACCTTACTCTGGGTAAGCTGACCGTAGAGGTCTGCCTGCATAACGTATGCCCACTTCTGCTTACCCTTCTCAAAAGCGACGTTGCGCTCGATAGCTTTTACTTTGATACCCATAATTCAAATAGTTTTTTAGTGAATAATTTAATTTAACAAACTCGATTTTAGTGGTTAATTCAGTTTCTGTCTAGCTCGATTTCGTGAAAGATTCGAGCACTACATGCAGCTCGTAACTCCGAGTGAAGTACAGAGTGCAGTGAGCACCGTGACGATGACTTGCAGAATCGTCTTCCAAGTTTCCTTTTTCATTTTCTTCATTCCTTTCTTTTTAGTGAATAATCCAGTTTCTGTATCGGGCATCCCCTCCATGCAGTTCCGCGGTATCCTGTCTGGCAGAGAGCCCCATCAATGAGTTTCATTGACGATGCAAAGATACAACATTTTTGGGCGAAATGCAATAGTTGTCCCGGCATTTGAATCGGCTTGTCCCGGCAGTTGTGATGTGAGGCAGTTCTGGCAGTTGTGATGTGAGGCATGAAATCCCCTTCGATAGAGCTGCCGTTTCCTGCGTGGCGACGCAGGAAATATTACGTGGCGACGCAGGAATTGCTACGTGGCGACGCAGGAAAAGGGGCGAGGAGGGGGAGAGGGAAAAGGTGAATGGGGTATGGAAAAAGTGAACGAAGTGAACGAGGTGAACGGTGAATTTGGTGAATCTGATGGAAAACGGATACCTGAAAAAGGATTTTTTATTAAGAATATCTTATATAATAATGTACGCGCGTAGCTACTACTATCTCTTTTCAGATGAAATGTATTGATAGAGTTGGAAAAGCGTGTGATTCACCTCGTTCACCATTCACCTCGTTCACTTTTTCTCTTTGTATTATTTTTCTGTTTTTTTGAAAAAAAGAATGGAAATATGATAGATTGTCAACTATTATTAGTACTTTTGCAATAGAATTAACAATTTAAGAAAAAAATGGCAACCCCAACAGCAAGAATATTTGTTTATAGGCTTAGCTTTGAATCCTATCTAAAGGATTTGAACGATGAGCCAAGTGTTGAATCAATGAAGGATTTGGCAGATGAACTTTTTGATCTGATAGATGAAAAACTGTCTTTCCAGGATGGCAAAGGTCGTCCTGTAGAGGCTGATAATCTCACGAAGTTTGGTAAGGAGATGCTCTACTTTAGAATGGAGAAGCAGTCGCAAAGAACCTTGAATGCAGAAAAGTCGCATAAGGAAAATCATGTCATAGATTTCCCTTACTTCAGTGTTGTCTTCGATTTCCGCCATTCTGATGATTATATCCTTATGGGCATAGAGCATAAAAGTGCAGCCTTTCAGGACATTGACTATGTGCGAAAGAATATAGAGGTCTGTCTGGATGAACTTTTCAGGAAGAAGCAGCCTTACAATGTGAGGATTCGGCCTATTTCCATAAAGGATGAGTTCTGGAAAAAAGTGAGATTGTTGTGTAGTAATGGAAAAGACCGCCTTCAGTCTATAGGTCTGCAGATACCAAATATCAAGACCTCGTTCCCTCTGAGTGTAAACGAGCGAGAGCGTATGATGCTTGAAGAGTTCTTAAAATATGGAATGGGAATTCGGGCTACTTATGCCAATTTTGACTATGGCTTACCAGAAGATGCGAGCGTATCTGAAGTGGAGGAATATTTTGATATGATGTCGCACATAGCTTGCAAGAATGGCTACGAAATAAAAGCTACGCTGGACAGTGGCAGAGTGATTTCCTCGGCTAAAGATTCGGCGGCTAGCTATCCTTTGGACAAGAGCATCATAGCAGATGTGAATGATGAGGTGGAGGAAAAACTGCCATTTCAAGAGCAGAGGAAAAAGCTTGCTGCATGGTTTGATGAAATCTATCCCGATTTGAAACTTATTGAACAGGAGGAGCAAAATGCTGGAAAGAATAAACGTCATATCAAGAAATGAGATAGATTGTGCTTACAAGGATCATGTCTTCTTTAAGCTAATCAGAATCTTATGCCAGCCATACGTGGTGAGTTTGAAGAATTTTCATCTGTTGCCCGAAGAGGTGTTTCAGGAAGTTATGGCATGGCTGGATTTCATCAGTAGAACCGAGGCTGATGAGGATGTCCTGGTGGTTTATTCTTCTGTGCGTAGCCGGATATGGGGGGATATGCGCCTATTGGCTGTGCCCCAATGCCCTGATGAGGAAATTGACAAGTCGGCAGATCTGATTATGGGTATTTTATTTACCTGTCTGATGAAACTGAGTGATGATTTGGTAGATGGATATGGTTTCTATAAGACCTTGGCATTTAGTTTGTTTGAACAAATGGCTAGGGAAACAAAAGATAGGGATCATGTAATAAGCTCAATTATCAGTAATTCTTATTATGAAGCGCATAATGAAGAACTTAATGATTGGCTTATTGGGTATATGCTGTATAGCGATAATACTCTAACGGATCACGAAGGCAGACTTAAAACCACGTTGGCGAGAAATGGAAGTCCAAAGGGAAGAAAGCCTTCTCTTTTATTCACTAACGCTGATAAGGAAAAAGATGTAGAGGCTACGGAGTATTGGGCTCAGGTATTCAAGAAATATATATCATCCCGCCAGCGTACGGGGCTTATGCTCGATACGAAGCAGGATAATTTTCTTATTCTCTCTATTCATGCCTTCAAGCAATATTGGTGTGATGATAAAAAAATGAAGCTTCCCTCTGCGGGTTCCGCATTTTGCAAGTTCCTGATGGAGGATTGTCTTTTTGAATTGGGAGAAGATGAACAGGGAAACAAGATTAAACTTTCAAGTGTAAATGATACGCTGACCAGAGTGTTATCCAAAGACCTGAATGAATACGATGGTGACTATCTGGCGGTGAAACGTTTTATGCAGAGTTCCTGAATCATCCTTTTCGGTGTAGGCTGCAACTGGCCTTTCATATCCTTTAGATTGATGTCCTTTCGGAAAATACGAAAAATGTATTTTCCGAAAGGATTTTTTTTGCCTTTTTTTTCTCCGTATTTTCCGTTGTGTTATGGGGTATTGGGCGTGTTTTAGGCGGATAATGTCTTTCGGAAAATGAATTATCCGACAATATCCGATAGCCTCACACTCGAATTCTCTTTATATCTTTGCAGCATCAAAAAACAATTAGTTTAATGATGGAGAATTCAAAAATTCAGTTGCAGGTAGATTCGCAGAAGAAACCAGCAACCCAGCCACAGGTAGCAACTCAGACTGGAAACCAAAAAGAGGTTGTTAGCAAGATGAACATAGAGGATGAGCCGCAGCCAGATCTCAATCCCCTGATACGTGACAAGGATTATCCGGCTGGAGTGAGAGAATGGATGATGACGGCACCCGCAGAACTCAAGTTTGCCACCTTGGCTGTAGCCAGTGCCATGCTTGCTGTGTATGCCACCCGTCTGCGTCTGAATTATGTTTACGACAATTCGCTTTCTGCCATCTTGCTGCATGTTCTGGTATGTGGAGAACAGAGCTCGGGAAAGTCGTTTGCCAGATATTTGATGACGTATTTGATGGCTCCTCTGCAGAAGCGTGATGCAGAACAGAGAAGTGTAGAACAGAAGTACGCAGAACTGAAACGAAGACAGGGTAAAAAGGATGGTAAACTGCCTCCGGAGCCAAAGACGGATATAACGCTGTTACACGAGAATCTGTCTCTTTCTATGCTTATCAAGCGAGCCGATGCTCCTGTCAAGCTGTATGGATGTCCAAAAACATTGTTTCAGTTTGCTGATGAGATTGGTGCTATCGTGCAGGCCAGCAAGCGACAGTTTTCTGATATCAAGCAAATCAACAAGACGGGATATGACCTGGGTTCTCTCTTTGGCCAGGATTATCTGAGTGAAACTAGTTATTCGGCTGTGGTTGATTTGATGTTGTGCTATGTATATACAGGTACTCCGGCTGCTATCAATCGATATATGGACAAAGCTGCCATTGAGGGAGGAAGTGTGACTCGAACTATCCTTTGTAATATAGAAAATCGGTTAGGTGATAATCCGCTGATGTTCAAGACTCTGAGTGTAGAACAAATTGAAAGTCTGGATAATATACTGGAAAAGCTGATGCAGGGCTGTTATGAGGAGGATGGTAAAAAATTATGTAAGGAGCGACTTCTTGATACGCAATGGCTTGATTCCACTGTACAGCGTTGGTGTGAGTTGCAGCGTAAAAGAGTGTTGAAGACGATGTCTAAGGCTTTGGATGTTTTTTACAAAAGAAGTAGTGTCAGTGCCTTCCGTATAGCTTCATTGATGCAATATCTATACCAGCTTGAGGGTGTCAAGGAAGACCAGGAGATACATAAATTGGTAAAGCAAATTTATCTGGCTTGCGCTGATAGAATTCTGCAGAATATGTTGGAAAAATGGGGACATGTTTTTGAGGAAATCAATGCTGAGTCGGAGTTGGTTCCATATAAGACCAACAATTGGTTTGATGAGTTGCCACAGCAGTTTTCGCGTGATTTCCTGGCGGAATATCTGAAGCGTAATGACTTGAAGACTCCAGTAAAAAACTTTATCTGTAATTGGACTCGTAAGGGTTGGATAAAGAAAATTGAAAAAAATGTGTATTCTAAAACAAGTAAGGAAAGTAAGAAAAAAACAAAGAAACAATGATCGATAAATATAATATTCAAAAGCTTCGCGAGCTCGACATCTTGCAGGTGGCTGATCTTCTGGGCATGGGGCTCCGCAACAAGCGAGCCCTCTGCATCCACCACGATGATCATCATCCGAGTCTCGCCTTCAATGTAAGGAAGAACACCTGCCACTGCTATAGCTGCGGATTCTCTGCCGATACCATCGGACTGGTGAGAGAGCGACTGAACCTGGGATTCAATGAAGCTTGTCATTGGCTGTCAGATCATTTTGATGTGTATATTGGCGATGAGCACAGAGATACTCATCGCAAAGATGTGAAAAAGGCGGTTACGGCATCAGACAGAAGAATGGCTTCCCTGAGAGCGCATTTTGCAGAAACCCATGTTTCGCATGGGCATGTTGCCTCATCATCCGTAGATGTGGAGTTTTACCAGCAGATGTTTCGGCAGATGCATCTTTCGGAATCGGGACAGAGATTCCTTTTCGAGGAGCGGTTGCTCAGCCCGGAGGCATTGAAGGTCTGCCAGATAGTGAGCACGGAGCAAAGTGTATGCATGGCGAGAGTGGGGCGTGGAGTGTTTGACGGTCCATCGCTCATCTTTCCCTATTTCGACCAGGAGGGAAGACTGGTTTCCGTGCAGAGCCGCTATCTGGGAAAAAAGAAGGAGATTCCCCGATTCAAGTTTGCACCAGGCAGTCATCGCATGATATATGGGCTCGACCGGTTGAAGGATTATCCTCCTGATGAACCGCTGCTCATCACCGAGGGTCCCTCTGATTGCTGGACGGCATTGACCCTTGGCATTCATGCCATAGCCATCCCCAGTGCCACGCTTTTCGACCGCCGTTTTCAAGGGCTTCTTGCCGGAAGAAATCTTCACATCTTCCCAGATCAGGATGAAGCAGGATTGAGTCTTTACTTTGAGCTGAAGAAAGCATTGCCCAGTTTGGTTTACCATCAGCTGCCCGAAGGTTGCAAGGATTTGAGTGAGTATTATCTCAAGCTCCGTCGTAGTGAAGGGATGACGCTGGAGGAGGCGAAAGCCAAGGTTCAGGGGTGCGTAAGTGTCTGATAATTATGCTTTTTGTTATTATGTTTTTTATGTTTATTAATTTGCTTTTTAATTTAGGTAGATATGGAAATTTATGTGAATCGTCTATTGCGTGAGCGTGGCACCATCATGGGCACACTCAAAGTTGTGAAAGAAGTTGCTGGCGAAGGGATTGAGCTGGTGAAGGTTTGTGGCACCGTAGAGCGTGAGGCAGATTGTCTTCCGGCAGGAAAGTATCGTGTGCGCATTGACAAGTGCATCTACCACCGTCGCAAGATGCCGTTCCTGGTTCCGATGGATTCATCCCAGTGTGAGCTTTGCTGCAAGGCTCGTCATTCTCATGAGTTTGGCGATATTTCAGCCTTCACCTCCCTGCCATGTGCGATGATTCAGCCGGGCAACGGTCCGTTTACGATGGGCAGGGGCAGCATCCTGGTGGGTGAGGTTCATGCCCCCGGCTATGTATTGAAGAGCCAGTCGCTTTTCACCACCCTCTACGAGCGCATCAAGAAGGCGGTGTGGCGAGGCCATGATGTAACGCTGGAGATTAAGGAGATGTAGAAAGGAGAAGGATGCTTTTGTTATAATACAGTAAGTATTGTAGTAGAATAGCTGATGATATTGTAAAAGAAAAAGCAGTTGTTGCGGTAAGAGGCAACAACTGCTTTTCTATGGTCCACCTTCTTGTTTTCTGGACCACCTTTCTAGACCACCGTCAGGCGTCCTGCCGGATTTGCAATCCGGCATAAAAAATGTTCGACCATTTAGGGCATTGCGGATTTGCAATCCGCCTCACCTGGATGACAAAAAAGGATTTGCAATCTTGCTTGCTGCGGATTGCAAATCCGCAGGTCTTAAAGAGGTTGGGGCATTTTTAGACGATGGATTGCAAATCCGTCGGAACGAAAGATGGCTGGCTTTGTATTTTACAAAGACTCATCCACTTCTTTCCAATCTATCAGTCCCTTGCCCGTTTCATCGAGTTCCACTGCCAGGGCGATAACTTTGCGTTTATCGGCCTTGAATGGTTCGGTGTAACTCTTTTCCTTTATCTGGCTCTCGGCAGCAGAAATGCCGCCATTGTTCGATAGCTTTAGCTCCAGGACGTAGATGAAGGATG
>UMLJ01008794.1_pt1 | contig 17352 bp, 12 predicted proteins | sample 1966521 | NCBI WGS metagenome assembly UMLJ01 (sample SAMEA4836199, study PRJEB28245) | human gut metagenome | biome: gut microbiome; material: fecal sample | place: Denmark | collected 2008
CAGCAACGTCCGGTGCAATCTGCCATCACGCCGCTCGACAAGCTCCGTGAGGTGGAAGACCTGTTGATAAAAATCGTCATCCACCATGGTGATGAGAAAATCATTGTGGAAGACAGCGAGGGCAACAAGGTGGAACTGCCGGCTGCGCAGTATATCTATCTGGATATGCAGGGGGATGACTTCAAGTTTCATAACCCTATCTACAATCAAATCATGGACGAGGCGATGGAACATATTGAGGAGGAAGACTTCAAGTGTGATACCTACTTCGGTTCGCATTCCAACCCTGAAATCAGCAAGTTGGCAGGTCTGCCTACGGGCGAGCAAGAGATTACGACGGCTAGCTTGCAGATGAAGATGAATGAGGAGAAGTTGCGCCAGCAGATATTGAAGGACTTGCTTTGCTTCCGCACTCACTACATCTCCCAACGTATCGTGGAGGTACAGCAGGAGTTCAGACAGAATCCGGGCAACAAGGAATTGTTGGCAGAATATGTCAAGTTGAAAAAGATGAATGCCCTCGTGGCGGCTAAGTCAAACAATGTCTTCAACTAGCCACTGGGAAAATATAAAGATAGTAATTAGGAGGAATAGAAGATGCTATACATTCATTGGATATTGTTGGTTATCTACCTAGCGATTACGATAGGAGGTATCGTGGCGGTTCTCATGGACAACAAGCAGCCAGAGAAGACCATGGCATGGATTCTTGTGCTTTGTTTCATGCCTATCGTGGGTATCATCTTCTATCTGTTTTTCGGTCAGAACACCCGAAAGGAGAAGGTTATCAGCGAGCGAAGTATGGACTTGCTTATGAAACGTTCCATGCTGGAGTTCGCCGAGCAGGAAAATCTGCATATCCCTCGTCGCAACCGCCCCCTGATGAAACTCTTCACCAACCAGAACTGGGCTTTGCCATTCAAGGACAATGAGGTGAGCATCTTCACGGATGGCTACGAGTTCGTTTCCACCTTATTATATAATATAGGGCAAGCCCAAGACCATATTCACCTAGATACTTATATCATCGAGGACGACCCATTGGGCAATCTCGTGGCGGATGTCTTGATCGACAAGGCTCGCCAGGGAGTGGAGGTTCGTTTGCTTTATGATGATGTGGGGTGCTGGAGGGTAAAAGACAGATTCTTCAATAGAATGAAGGCTGCCGGCATACAAGTGTATGCCTTCATGCCAGTGCGTTTCCCGGCTTTCACGGGAAAGGTAAATTATAGAAATCACCGCAAGTTGTGTGTGATAGATGGCAAGGTGGGCTTCATCGGTGGTATGAACATCGCCTTGCGATATGTCAAGGGGACGGCTAGGCAAACTTGGCGAGATACGCATCTCTGCATTCGAGGTGGTGCTGTCTATGCCATCCAACGAGCCTTCTTGGTCGATTGGTATTTTGTGTCTCGCACCTTGGTGACCGACCGTCGTTATTATCCTCCTGTGGATAAGACTATCGACAACAACTGTTTGACTCAAATCGTGACGAGCAGTCCGGTCTCTCCTTGGCCCGACATCATGCAGGGGTACGTTCGGGTACTCTTGCAGGCTCATCGTTATGTCTATATGGAGTCGCCTTATTTCTTGCCTACCGAGCCTGTGCTCTTTGCCATGCGAACAGCGGCTTTGGCTGGTGTAGATGTCAGGTTGATTGTACCTCGCCATGGTGATGCCAAGTTGGTAGAGTGGGCTTCTCGTTCATATCTGATGGAGGTGATAGAGGCTGGCGTAAAGGTCTATCTCTATGAGTCGGGCTTCAATCATAGCAAGATATTGGTGAGTGATGACAATCTCAGTTCTTGTGGAAGCACCAATATCGACTTCCGCAGTTTCGAGAACAATTTTGAGGCGAATGCCTTCTTCTTTAATGAGGGTATGGCGTTGAGGTTGAAGAAAGTTTTCCTCACCGACCAAGCGCAATCCACGTTGGTCGATGACGTGTCTTACTTCATCAAACGCCCATTCTTGCAGCGTCTGCTCGAGTCGCTGGTACGATTGCTATCGCCGTTGTTGTGATTTATCTAAACAATGAGAAGTTGACGCTGCCGTAGCTTCTGTGTTCCAAGAATCGGGGATGGTCGGAGAAGTCGTAGTTCTTGCCATGCTCGAAGACGAAGATGCCATCCTCTTGGAGCAAATCACCATTCAATACCAAGTCGGGAATCTCTGGCAACTTCTCTAAAGCGTATGGAGGGTCGGCGAAGATGAAGTCAAACTTCTGGTGGCATGACTTCAAGAAGCGGAAAACATCGCCACGAACCAAGATGTCCCTGTCTTCGTTCAGCTTCTTGAAACATTGGCGGATGAAATTGGCGTGGTCGCGGTCGGCTTCCACACTCACCACTTGTTTGCAACCACGAGATACCAATTCGAGAGAGATGCTACCAGTGCCGGCAAATAAGTCGAGGGCGGTGGCATCCTCAAAGTCAATGTAGCCCTGGAGCACATTGAAGATGTTCTCCTTGGCAAAATCTGTTGTAGGGCGAGCCTTGAATGTACGAGGTATATCGAAATGGCGTCCCTTGTATTGTCCTGTAATGATTCTCATCTTTATTTACTTAAGTATAATGTTAGCAAGTCGAAAGGCATGCCCGGTATTTCAGTGATGGGTGCTCGATTGAACTCGGCACTGGCGTTGAGGGCAAAAGTCTTCTTGATGTAGAGTTTGGAGTTGTAGAGCAACCAGTCTTTGTCGGGAATGCTGCCTACGAGGTGCAACTCGTCTTGCTGCTGGTTGAGCCCCAACTGTTTCCAAACATAGAGCATGAAGTAGAGGGCATCTTTGGAATGGGAGGCGGCAAAGGAGTTGAAGAACTTGAAGCGGTTCTTCTCAAAGCAGAAGATATCTATCTTCTTGTCGTGGAAGTAGGCATACAACTTGCGATACATCCCCGTGAAACTGCGCTGGTGGAGATAGTTCCAAACTGGTTGCAAGAGTGGGGTGAAGCGCACATCCTTGAAGTTGTCTTCTACGACGAGCTTGAGGTCTTTGTTGATAGGGAAGATGGCAACCACGTTGAGGGTAGGCTGCACTCGGTAGAGGATGGCATCGGCATCATGTCCCGTGAAGGCATGCTGATAGAGAGTTTGCGCATCCTCCTCATGAAACTCCTCTATCGGAACCACAAGGACTGGGGCATCGAGAAAGACACGCACCTTGTTGTAACCCCTCATCAAGAGGTCGCTCTCCTTGAACGCTTGGCGCAAGTTGGCTGCGAGCGACACGCCACTCTTCATGGTGTATGACTCGAATATGACTTGGTGCTCAGCTTCTCGATCCACGACCGAAAAACTGAGTGATTGGTTGCTTACTCGGATGGTAAGCCTGGCTTGCTGCCAGTTAGTATTGTTACCAGATGCTTGCATTGTCATTACCTGTTATAATGCTTAGGATGCACAGCAGGAATAATACCAAAGCACATGCCCCCAATATATAATTAATGTTTATTTTTCGTCTCATCTCAAAAAGTATTATTACTTTTGCAATGCAAAGATAATGCAAATCGAAGACAATACAAAATAATTTTATCTATTTTTTAGAATTATGGTCATTGATGCCCTCAAATATCAGATATTACAACAGTTCGGCTTTGTTCCTACCGAGGAGCAAGGTCAGGCTCTTGATGCGTTTGCTCGTTTCCTGACGGATAGAGATCCCCATGCCGTGATGATTCTTCGCGGTAGTGCCGGTACGGGTAAGACTTCCTTGTCGGGTGCCATCGTCCGTACCTTGAAGGCGATTCGTCAGAAGGTGATGCTCCTGGCTCCAACGGGGCGTGCGGCAAAGGTCTTCTCGCTCAATAGCGGTTGCCCTGCCTACACCATCCATCGCCGCATCTATCGGGAAAAGTCGTTCGCAGGTGTTGATGGACAGTTCAATCTCAACGACAATCTCTTTACCGATACCTTGTTTATGGTGGATGAGGCTTCGATGATTTCCAACCTTGGTTTGGGGGGTGGTAATTTCGGTAGCGGTTGTCTGCTCGACGACCTGGTACGTTTCGTCTATCAAGGTCACAACGATCGACTGATGCTCATCGGCGACAAGGCACAGTTGCCTCCGGTGGGCGAGGAGGAGTCGCCGGCTCTCAACAGGATGATGCTCGAAGGATATGGCTTGAAGGTGTATGAGTGTGACCTCAATGAGGTGCTTCGCCAGAGTCAGGAGTCGGGTATCCTTTATAATGCCACCGTCATCCGCCAGATGATTACCCACGACGACATCACCCAGTTGCCATTGATTCGCTTCAAGGGATTCGCCGACATCGTGATGATGCCTGGCAATGAGTTGGTGGAGAGCCTTGCCAACAGCTATTATCGGGTGGGGCAGGACGAGACGATGGTCATCACTCGCAGCAACAAGCGTGCTAACATCTATAACAACGGCATCCGCAACATGGTGCTCGACCGAGAGGAAGAACTCTCCTGTGGCGATATGCTCATGATCGTGAAGAACAATTACTTCTGGACGGAGAAGGAAAGAAACGAGGCGAAGGAGGCTCTGAATGCGATTCCTCCATTCTTGGCGAATGGCGATAGGGCGAAGGTGCTTCGGGTGAGCCGTCACATGGAACTCTATGGCTTCCGCTTTGCCACCCTTCTCTTGCAGTTCCCTGATTACGATAATTATGAGATGAGTGTCACCGCCTTGCTCGATACCTTGCAGAGCGAGGCGCCAGCCTTGACGCATGAGCAGCAGGAGCAACTCTTCCATGGAGTGGAGGAGGATTACCAGGATGTGCCTCTGAAGGCAGACCGTATGAAGGCGATTCGTGGTGACCAATACTTCAATGCCTTGCAAGTGAAGTATGCCTATGCCATCACCTGCCATAAGGCACAGGGTGGACAATGGGAGCATGTCTATGTCGATCAGGGTTATATGACCGATGATATGCTCACTCCCGACTATATCCATTGGCTCTATACCGCCTTCACTCGTGCCAAGGACAAACTCTTCCTCGTGAATTGGCCGAAGACGCAAACGGAACAAGCATAGGCTGAATTGGTGAGGCTTCGTCTCACCAATTCTGATTTCCCCAATAACGAAGAAATCCGACCCCTTCAATGAAGGAATCGGATTCTTATCTTTTTGAGTTGTTTTGGGAAAAAGTGGGTGGTGATGGATTCGAACCACCGAAGGCATAGCCAGCAGATTTACAGTCTGCCCCATTTGGCCACTCTGGTAACCACCCATGCTTTTCAAAAGCGAGTGCAAAGGTAGTGTTTTTATTTCATACTACCAAATTTTTCTGCAACTTTTTTCTAAAAAATGTATTTTCTCTTGCTTTTCTTCCTACTTTCCTCTCATTTCTGATGCAGAAAGCTTCACTTTCTTGCTCAATGTTATCTCTTCAAATGCTTCCGCATCCAAGCACTGAATGCCTCGTAAGCACTGATTTCCTCCTGGTGTTGAGGCTCGGCGAAGGTCAATGTGTTGCCGGAGGCATCGCCATACTGGTCAGGGAAGATAATCATCAAGTTGGTGCCAGAGAAGAACTTGGTGATTTCCTCAGGCAATCTTTCCAAAGCTGTCTTGTAAGACATCGTTCCCTTACGAGCCGTGATTACAACAAACATGTGGTCGGTGGAAATCTGTGCAGCCAACTGTGGCATCTCGTTCCAATGGTTCATCACCGTGTAGTCGGCACGTACCTCTTGATGGCGGTTTTGGATATACTCATTGATGAGAGCCAAAGTCTCGCTGCGACCATGGAAGATGATGCGGCAATCTAGGTTGCCAGCCAGTCGGGATAAGCGTTCGAGCCAACGGTAGAAGCCTGGCTCAAACTCGGCTCTTGAAGGCACTGCCACTTGGATGCGGCGTATCGTATTGAGTGGTTGCTTGATACGAGCCATGATAATCTGACGGCTCAAACCATTGAAAAGGCTTTGGTGGAATTCGCCCCAGAACTTAGGGGAAATCTCAGGGTGCATGTGCATTCCGATGATGATCTCCGAGCACTGGAATTCATTGAAGGCATGCTTAATACCATTGGCGATGTTGGCGGCGATACGCACTTGGGTTTGGGTCATCACGTCGGTGGCAGCAGCCAGTTGGCTGCAATGCTCCAAGAGTCGCTTGCCCTGTTCCTGGTTGTATCTCATGTCCTTGTCGTCATAGACCACGTTGAGACATACCAGGCCGCGGTTCAACTTCTGGTTTTTCACCAAGAAAGCGAGGCTCATCAGGTTGTCGGCATATTCAGGGTATCTCACTGGCACGAGAATCTTCTCGTCATATACCTTCTTGTCGTCCTCAGCCTCCGGCAACTCCTTGTCACGTAGCACGATCTGTCGGGAAGACCAATCGGTGAGGAGAGAAGAGATGATGCAAGTGATGAGTATCATGATGACCACGCCGTTGAGCATGTCGTCATTGACAAGATAGGTACCAGGAGCCACGAGGATGTTCATTCCCACCATCACCATGGCGATACTGCCAGCGGCATGGGCGGAGGTAAGACCGAACATCATGTGTCCCGAACTGAGCGGCAAACGGAAACCGATACAAGCGGCATAGGCTGCTATCGCCTTTCCGAGTGTGCCGAAGAAGACGATGCAGAGCACCACCCATAGGATGTGACCACCCTGGAAGAGCAAGTTGATATTGATGAGCATGCCCACTCCTATCAAGAAATAAGGAATGAAGAGAGCGTTGCCGATAAACTCCAAGCGGTTCATCAGCGGAGAGACATGCGGTATATACCTATTTAATATAAGACCGGCAAAGAATGCGCCGAAGACTCCCTCGATACCCACTATTTGGGAGAGTGCCGCACTCATGAAGAGCATCGCCATCACGAAGATAAACTGCATCACCGCATCGCTGTATCGGCGCAAGAACCAGCGAGTCAAGCGAGGTATCAGCATGATCATCACGGCACAGTAAGCAGCAAACTTGGCAATGAAGAATACCCAGAAGAGTACGCCGTCATGCTTGCTGAACGAGGCGACGAGGCCGGCGAGAATCACCAGTGCTATCAAGAGGGAAATCATGCTGGAACCTACGCTCAGGGTGACGCTCGGCTTCTGCTGAAGACCAAATCGGGAGACGATAGGGTAGGCAATCAAGGTATTGGAAGCCATGATGCAGCTCAGCAGCAGGGAAGCCTTCTGGGAGTAATGCAAAAGATGGATACTCATGCCATAGGTCAGGATGAAAGGGATGAAGCAGGTGAGCAAGCCATAGATGAGCAGTCGCCCCTTGTTTTTCTTCATGCCCTCCATGTCCATCTCCAGGGCGGCAAGGAACATAATGTAATAAAGTCCCACCTTGCCGAACAGCTCAAACGAAGAATCCCTCTCCAGGATATTGAGTCCATACTTGCCGACGAGTACGCCAGCCAGTACCATTCCGATGATATGGGGAATACGGAGTTTACCCATAATGATAGGGGCGAAGAGGATGATGAGCAACACTACGAAGAAGATCAGCGTAGGGTCGGTTATCGGGAAATATTGGGCGATGTTCCACATAGGCTTTATACTTTAGTTATGATTGCGACTGCAAAAGTACGAATAATTATTGGATGAACAAAGCTTTTTAGCCTTTTTATAATCAAAAGCGGTGCGTTATCACAACGCACCGCCTTCTATGTATATTTATGTATTAAGTAAATAAAGTAATTCTATAGTCATATATGAGGTTTATTATGTTATTTCAAACCTTTTTAGAACGAGTCCCAGACTTGCCATCTTTGGTATCCCTTTGCGTCGCTCTCGTCTCCATCGCTGCCATCAGTGGAGTCAATTGTTCCAGAGGGCCCGTTACCTTTACCGTCAATCGTATATTCCGCTCCGTTGCTGCCAGCCAGTAGGGTCGCTGCCTCCATGAAGCTGAGGATGACGAGTGGTGTTATGTATCTTTTCTTTTTCATCTTTTACTCTTTTTTACTAGTTGGTTGATTATGTGATTTCATATTCCATGAGGATTATTTAACCGAGAGTTTCTTGCCTCCGATGATGTAGATGCCCTTCGGAAGACCTTCGATGCCGTGACGGCTGACCAGTTGCCCACTAAGGTTATATACCTTTCCTGTGGTGCTGATTACCTCGTCTCCGCTCTCGATGACAATGCCACCGATGCCAGTGGTCTCGGAGTAGTTGCTCCAGTCGTTGAGCGAGGTGAAGGTCTTGGCGTTCGCCTTTTCTTCCATGTCGGCAAAGAGCTCTTGGTTATCTATCTCTCCATCAGGTGCCTCAATGATGCTCGTGTTGGTGTTCCACTTGCCCGTTTGCCCTTTCTGGAAGCGGAAGGTGCCAAACTTCTTGGAGAAGAAGTAGCTATATTGAGGCATGTAAATCTGATGGAAGTAGGTGCCGATGAAGCGGTAAGGATAGTTGGCCCGTACCTGTGCTTCAGTTCCATCGTGAGAATTCACTTCGGTAGGCTCTGGGTTGCCAGGTTTTGTCACATAGTTGCGCATCACCGCTGTCAGTTTGCCGCCATCAACAGCCTGTTCCTTCTTTGCCTTGATCATGTAAGACTGGTGTGCCTCCAATACCACCTCTGCATCGCTAGTGGCACTGGCGAACTTCTCATCGTTGAACTTCAAGTGGATGTACTTTTCGCCCTTATCAGATACTCTCACCACCTCATTAAACTTGCAGAGGCGGATGTTATAGACCTCATTGCCATTCTCATCCTTCGACTTGCCGAACACCTGTTTCATGTCGTACTTGGTCATGTCGAAAGGTAGGCAGATGGTATGCCAATTGCCGTCCACATACTTCGAGAGGTCGAACTCATCGGTACGAGTGGCACTTACGTCGTTCTTGGCAATCACGAACTGGTGGAGTCCGATGTATTCCTCTCCTGTTCCATTATAGCTGCTTTCGGCGTTGTCGCCATCCTTTGCTGCGTTTCTGATGCCATCCCCGATGGTCGAAACGCCATCCCAAAGCACACCATTGGCTCCTGTGACGGTGGCACGTTGCATCATGTTGATGCATGGCCATAGGTACTGGTCGTGGGTGTACATATCATAGTAGCCAGCTTGGTACACACCTTCGCCATGTTTTTCGTTGTTCTTGTAGTAGAAGAAAACTTTTGGACAAGGGTTCACCACGGCGTGTTTGAGGGTATTTTTTTCTTTTGCAGGACTGTATTGGATTTGTTGTTCAGTGATGCTGATGCCCTTATCTGTGTCAGCCGTCATATTTTGTTCCAATCGCATGTAATTGCGGGTGATGTCGGTGTATTTGGCAGCCTCTTCCTTGGTGCAGGCGGATGGGTAGTGAAGCATGGTCTCGTAGCCAGATCCTGCGATGTAGTTGCCGCGGCAGGCAAAACCTTTGTCTTCTACATTGACAGTGACCGTATAGCCTTTCTCGCCATCCTCCACCATAGGGCTGAACGCATTGTTGGAGAGGTATGACGCATCATCCCAGGCATATTTAGCCACTTTTGGAGCCTTGCGCCCCAGGAAGTAAACATCCTTTGGTTTTGTGCCTGTGAATGCGTGTTCTTCTATGTCCTCCAACGCCTCGGGAAATACAAATGTCATGATCTTGTCAGCACCGTTAAGAGCGTCCGTTTTCACCTTTTTCAGGGTGTTGGGAAACGTGATGGCGGTTAGGTCAAAAGCGCTGCCTTCGTGTTTGAGACATTCCTTTCCCAGGGTGACGATACCTTCACCTAGAAAAAGTTCCTTGAGTCCTACCATGCGATTGAATGTATGTGCAGGTAGTTCAAAGTCCTCCTTGAGAACCCTTGGGGTGTAGAGCTTTGTGATGGTGGAGTTTGTCTTGTTGTAGGAAGTGCCATCGAGGACGAATGTACCATTTGGATTAGGACTCCAATCATTGTTCATGGGATCATTTATGGAACCATTGATGCTCTCTATGGCAACATCTTGTAGATCAAGCTCTGTGATAGTTTCGATGTTCAGCAAGGCACGAACCACGTCATTATTAATGGTTGCGTATTGCTTATGCTCCACGTTGTCTGCGATAAGTTCTGCGTTGGTGGAGAACACCACCTTATTGTAGGTGATGCCGCTGCTGGTGCTAAGAAAATCCTTGAGACCATTATAGAATAAAATCACTTGATTCTTTTTCGTATATTTGATCTTAGACAAATCTCCGTGTCCGATGACAGTGAAAATGCCGTGCGCCTTGTCCCAGGTCAGCTCTGCACCGTTGCCTGAGAGGTCTTCGTCACCTATTTTATAGCTGATGATGGCATCATCGCCATTGTCAGTGGAAGGTTTGGTTGCATCGCCGTCATCGGGTGTGGCGGCAGTGGAAATAAAAGGACTGGGTATTGCCCAAAGGGGCATTACCGGATTTGAGGCATACGATTTACCCCCCATATTGGGCGGAAGCAAGTATGCAAATCGTAGAAAACAGAATAACCTTTTTCATCTTTTACTATATTTAGAAAAGTTCTTAATTTATATATAAATATCCCTCTCGTTGGGAGGAATCATCGTAAGTTGCTAACCAAACGTAGTGGTTCTTTTGCGTTCTTTTGCAAATATCGCTGCAAAATTAGGAAAAGTACGCTATGTAAGCAAGGAAATTGAGTGTTTTTTAGTAATAATTAACGGTAAATGTGCGCTTATATTAACATAATGTACGCTTGTGGAAACATATTCGTAACTCAAAAAGCAAACTTTTTTCTCAATATTTCTTTCATAAAAAGTATTTCTTGCTGTTGTGGCTTTCATTGAACATTAATAATGATGACTTCAGGGAACAGTTACGTTGACCTTGCTGCAATGTGTTTTTAGAGGCTAGGGGAAAGCCTTTTTCTTTAAAATTACGCTAAAATCTGCTGAATAGCTAAAAATGAGCGATTTATGAGTGTTTCACCTCAATGGAGGTAATGATTTAGCAACAGTTCTAATTTCTGCAATATGCTTAAATTTGCTGTCAAACAACTCTTTTCGGTTGCAAAAGTACAAAATACTTTTCAGTTACATTCATGTTTCCTAAAATAATGCGCAACCATAAAGACTTTTTAAGTTTTTATGGTTGCTTTACTTATCCCTAATCCAATTCCCGAAACTCAACAGGAGACATTCCTACATTTCGTTTAAACAACTTTATAAAATAAGATGTGTCCTCAAAGCCTAACTTAAAGGATATTTGTTTTATTCGTAATGTACTATAGCGTATCAAACGCTTTGCCTCCAAAATGATACGGTTGTTGATAATTTTAAGCGGTGTCGTTTTGGCATACTGCTGAGTATAAAGATTTAGCGTGGTTTGTGAAACACCTAAAGCCTCTATGTAATCTTTTACCGTATGGTATCCTGTAAAATTATCTTCGACCATTTGAATAAACTTCATATAAACTTGATATGAATCTGATGAAACATTAGTTAAAGAAAATTCATCCCATTCTCCAAATCTTATCATATCAATTAACAATAAAGATAGCAATGAAGCAAAATAACTCGCTTGCAAAGAATTATCTTCATATTGCGAGATAGAAGCTTCTTGTAAGAGTTTTACAATAGGCTTCATTTTTTCTTTCGCTGCTTCTGATATTTTGCAATGGGAAAAATCTTCTACAGGATAAAACAATTTTGCTTTTATTCTTCCCTGCAACTCATTATCTAATTTCAACAAGAAATCTTCTGTGAAACAAATAGCAAGCCCATCTATGTTGTTAAGGTTACGATATGTGTGAAGATGTTTAGGAGATAAGAAAAAAACAGTTTCTTGTCCAACTTCATACTCTTTAAAATCTACGATGTGAGTTCCTTCTCCAGAATAGAACCAAAAAATGCAATAAAAATTATGACAATGCATTTCTTGCGAAGCTTCGGGATGCATCTTTTCTACTAAGGCGAGGGACGATATATCAAAGAAAGATGTTTTGGCTTGATGTACAGGCAAGTCATATTGTAAGTAACTGAGGTTGTTACGTACGATTCTTTTGGTTTGTAGAGTTTCCTTATCCATATTCTAAAATTATAGTTCGCTGCAAAGATAAACAAATTCATGGTAAATTCCAAAAGAAAAATAGCATATTTTAGTTGAATATCAAAATTTACCATAAATGCGTTAGAATTTCCTTTGCAACATAAAAATAATCCTCTATTTTTGTGGCAAATTAATACAAACTAACACTTTTTGATATGAAGAAGGTATTTAATTTTATCGTGATGCTGCTTGTGCCATTGCAAATGTGCCTTGCAGGAAACGTCAAAAAGATCAGCGTGACATTTAACAAGAATGATTTTACGTTGTCAATGAATTCTAGTGGTTTGTTAGACATAATATCTAACAAACATGTAGCTAGTTATGGTGAAGAGACCTCTGAACCAGGACTACCGCTCATCCCTGTAAACGTGCTGATACCAGAAGGTAACTCTTTTGCAAGTTTAACGGTTTCTTCCAATAAAAGTCTTATTCGAGAGAATGTGACTATTGCCACAAACCCTCGAATGATGCCTACTATCAACTTTGCACAAGAGGCTACTGAAGGTTTGCCTAAATATGCTAACAAGGTTTACCCAATTTCTTCTGGAGTATATAAATGCACATCTTGTATGGATGGTTACACCATTCTAAACTTCTTGGTTTCTCCTTTTGAATATGATGCAAGCTCAAAGAAACTTTACCTAAACGAAAGTATAACATTGTCTATAAATTTGGAAAATTCCAATGAAAATACAACTACACTTTCTATGAATGGGAAGAACATTAGTGACATCATAAAAAGTTTGGTCATTAATGGCGAAGAAGCTGATGCACGGAATATCTCCACGCAGAATGCGTCAACCAATAGTGCTAGAGAAAATATAGAATATCTCATAATCACCTCTCGTGCATTATCGTCTTATTTTCAACCAATAGCCCAATGGAAGAAAATGAAAGGTATTTCGTCTAAGATTATCGCTCTTGAGGACATCGAGGCAAATTATACAGGGGCAACAACTCCCCATAAGATTAAATCATGTCTTTATGACCTCTACAAAAACAATGGTTTGAAATATGTCTTATTAGGAGGCGATGACACTATTGTGCCTAAGGCTAGTTGTTATGTTTCGGCAGGAGGATATACCGAGAATGAGATGCCAACAGACCTTTTCTTTGCATGCTTTGGTGGTAATTTTGATTGGGATGGCAACAAAAATGGAATCTATGGTGAAACTACAGACGGGATTGATATGTCACCGTCTATATATGTAACAAGAATTCCAATACGTACATCTACAGATGTAGTAGCTTTTTCCACCAAGTTATTAGCCTATGAAAAGACCCCTTTGAAAGGGGGTTGGGGTAACAACATATTAATGTCTGGTACACAACTTTGGGCGAATTATTCTTCCACACAAAGTGACGCAGAAGCAAAAGGTGATAATCTTTATACAAATTTCATCAAGCCATATTGGGTAGGAACAAGAAAGAAATTCTATGATACCTATACTGATTTTACTGGAGGTACAGACTATACTTTGAACACTGCAAATCTACAGGAGCAATTCGCTAATGGATATAACTTCTTCGATATAGCTACTCATGGTAGCCCAAATTTATGGGCTTTAGAGTCTGGAAGATATTATACATCAGATGCTGCTAGTATGAAAAGTAACGGTTTTACCATCATAACTACAATGGCATGTCAAACAAACCAATTTGATTCTCCAACTTATGAGCCATGTCTTAGCGAGGCATTCATGAGAAATGCGAACAATGGTGTTGTTGCCTACCTTGGTTGTTCAAGATACGGATGGGGATATTCTGGTGGTACAAGTAGCCTCGGACCTTCACTGCAATATGAGGCACAGTTCTATCAAAACCTCTTCTCTGCGTCTGTTGAGAATAAAAATTATGGAGCAATTGTTGCTGTGGCTAAAGCTGCAATGATAAGTAAAAGTACAAGCAATAACTCTTTTAGGTGGGTTCAATTTGGTTTAAACCCTATTGGTGACCCAGAAATGCCGATTTTTACCTCCAAACCTTTACAATTCTCTGGCGCAACAATAAAAGCAGAAGGCAATGGGATAAAAGTCAACTCAGCTGTAGATGGATGCAATATTTGCGTAATGAGTACAGCCGATAATGGTGCTTCTTATTATAGCATTCAAAAAAATGTAAAAGAAGCGTCATTCTCTAATGTCAACTGCAATGTGTCAGTATGTATCACGAAACAAAACTACATTCCGTACATAGGACAAGCTACATGTATAAACATTCAAAACGAAACAATAGCTACAGATAAAAGTTATGAGGCAGACCTTATAAAGGTTGGCTCCGCAGTGACATCATCCAAAGCACAAGGACCTGTTGTTCTGAATAGTGGTACGATAAAGCTCAAGGCAAAAAGCATAACTATCGAGCCAACAACCACCATTTCTAATAACGTTAAGTTAACATTGTCAAACGAATAAATTATAGAAAAATGAAAAAGTTAAAGTCTTCACTTTTGTTGCTGCTTTTGGTTTCATTTGCAGTGACAACATCCGCACAGATTACTTATACAGGCGGAAAGTTAGGTGTCAACAATGCTTCAACCAACACATTCTACAGCTTTAATGCTAAAGATTGGACAGGTATGTATATGACATGCAAGTCAAGTAACTTTTTACAGTTTGATTTGACCCCTGCCAACCCAAGAATAGCTGGAACAGGTAACGAAGTGGTGTTTTATAATACCCAGACCCAGACTTTCAACAGTATTCAAGTTGCAAATGTCTATAACTATTCTGATGCGAGAGCAAAAGAAAATGTGCAGACCTTGAAATCTGGTTTAAGCTCTGTACTCAGTCTTAGACCTGTATCCTACAAGTGGAAACGCGAAGCTGTCGTACAATCCCTTTCTTCTGAACCTTCAGAGAAAGAAAACATAACATCAACAGTCGCTTATGGACCTGTGGAAGATGACCAAACGCAATATGGCTTTCTTGCGCAAGAGGTCGAGGAAGTTCTTCCTGATGCTATAAAGACAGATGCGGAAGGACACAAGATGATAAATTATACAGCTATCATTCCTATGTTAGTGCAAGCTGTGCAAGAATTACAAGCTACCGTAGAGACACAGGCACAAAGAATAGAGCAGTTGTCTAATGGAAAGGGAACACAGCTCATAGGTGATGCCAACAACAAAATTTTAAGTTGCTCACCAAATCCAACTAATGGATTCGTCACAATCACAACTCAATTGGACAATGACGTCAAAAGCGCAAAAATCATAATAAGTTCCCTTATGGGCAGCCGAGAGAAAGAGTTGACTGTATCACCACAAAGTCCCACTGCTTCAACAAGCATTTCCTCCTTAAACTCTGGAATATATATTGTATCCTTGTTTGTCAATGGGAAACTTGCTGATTATCAGAGACTGATAAAAGAATAACTTTTTGAGAAGAAGTAGGGAGAGAAAACTCTCTACTTCTTCCCAAATTTTTCCATTTATACGTAGCTATGCAAAGAAGACACTTAGATAGAAAAGCTTATTTTAAGGAGTTGGCAAACACAAGTAGGGATTTTTATTTACCTTATTTGTCTAATCTTTACAAAATTGAAACCTCAATGAATATTTTGGAGGTCGGCTGTGGCGAAGGAGGAAACTTAGTACCCTTTGCCAAGTTGGGCTGCAAGGTGACAGGTATAGATATTGCCGAATGCAGAATTAATGATGCTAAGGCGTATTTTTCAGAAATCAGCAATCATGCAAAATTTGTATGCTGTGATTTCATGAAGTACCCTGTGCCATGTAATGAAGAGGACAAATATGACGTGATACTATTACATGATGTGATAGAGCACGTACCAACAAAAGAGCCATTTCTTGCACACCTCAAAAAGTTTTTGAAACCAACAGGTGTGTTGTTTGTTGGATTTCCTGCATGGCAAATGCCTTTTGGAGGACATCAGCAGATTTGCAGAAGCAAACTTTGCTCCCATCTGCCATTTATTCACTTGTTGCCAAACTCCTTATACAAGTTGTTACTAAAAACGTGTAATGAAGAAACAGGTACAATAAAAGAACTGATGAGCATCAAAGAATGCCGCACAAGCATTGAGTTATTCGAAAGTCTTATACACAAATGTGGGTTTGTTGTGGTTGACCAAAAACTTTGGTTCATCAACCCTCATTACAAGCAGAAGTTCCACCTTACCCCACGCCTCTTGCCACATTGGGTATGGAGAGTGAAGTATATCAGAAATTTCTTCACCACTTCATGTTGGTATATATTAAGCTTAGGCAATAAATAGAAGTTATGCTCGTTAGACATATATAAAATTATAGAACAATGAAGAATATATACTTAACTCTATTAGGAGCATTCTTTACCATGCTCCCTTGTAAGTCACAAACGTTGTCTGATGGTAAGGTTTGGAATTTTGTGCAAAGAATGTATGAGCATGAAGACATCGAAAGAGCATATACGGTTACTGTTTGTGGAGATACTATAGCCAATGGACTGTTGTGCAAAAAACTTGTAAAGGTTTACCATGATACTCCCAATATACAAACAGCCTATGCAGTATTTGAAAAGGACTCAAAAGTATATGGCGTATATGGCGAGCAAACTAAATTGCTTCTGGATTTCTGTTTGGGCGTTGGAGATAAAGCCAATGAAGTTGGTAGCGTCATTTCGGTTGACTACATAGATATAGACAATGTGCAACATAAACGAATTACTGTTGACTATGGTACTTACAATTACCAAAGTTATCTTGTAGAGGGTATCGGATTGAGTAGTACAAAATATACCTCCAATGAACTAAACTCTTACTATGAAGTTTTAGTTTCAGTATATGAGAATGGAAAATGTATCTTTAAGGATAGTGATTTCACGAAACAAACAACTGGGATAGAGCGTACTCCACAAATAGAAGAAAAAGGAAACTCTACGTTGTATGACCTTTCTGGAAAGCAAGTTCTTGTACCTCAAAAAGGACATATTTATATAAAGGGGAACAAGAAAGTTATTCAGTAAAAGTATATCCATATCCATAAAAAAACCATGAGGGTGCTAAGCATGCCCTCATGGATTTTTTATAATCTTATACCTTTACGTTGCGGGGATAGATGTAATCTTAGGTTATTCCATTGCTCCTTAAACCATTCAACAATAGGTTGTCTATTGATATACAAAAATAATTGGTTCGGCTTTGTGGAATCTGCGAATACTTTGATTTCTGCATTCTCCACGTTGAACTTACGCTTATGTTCCTCAGAATAGAGTAAACCGCTGAATTCCAATGCTTTTCCTGCAAGGAGTACTCCAGTTTGCTCAGCTGTGAAGCCAATCTTCTGGCACAAGTTTTCCATTTGAAAGCGTGCCTCCAACATCGGAAACCAACGCTTGGCTTTGCGGATAATTCCATTGAGCGTAGTCACCTCAGAAGAGTGCTTACTTGTCAACTTCTCAACCTCTGCTT
>UMLJ01015288.1_pt1 | contig 17337 bp, 12 predicted proteins | sample 1966521 | NCBI WGS metagenome assembly UMLJ01 (sample SAMEA4836199, study PRJEB28245) | human gut metagenome | biome: gut microbiome; material: fecal sample | place: Denmark | collected 2008
GCTGGCGGGGGTGGAATTTTCAGGGCACAAAAAAGTCGTGGAATCTTAGAAGGTGAGTCACCTCGGCAACTAAAATTCCAACGACCAGTCTAGTCTAGTCTTCGCAAATTTGTATAATAGTAAATGATAATAATGTCTTATAATAACTAAAACAAGGGGGAGGAAGTATTCCCAACTTCCTTCCCTCCTCTCTTACAGATATATGATTCTTAACTTTTGTATTTTGCTAACTATTTTTTGTAGTTGATTGTCACCATCTTAGGCAGGTTGCTGTTGTAGTGCTTAACCTTGATGAAGAATTTACCTTCAGTACCTGTTACGGCACGTACATTCTTCATTGTGATGGTCTGCGTACTTCCAATCACACTTGGATTTTCATACTTGGTGACGAACCAGCAGTTCCAATTACCGCCTTTATCAACATCAGATGTAGAAGCTACCTTTACATCGCTGCCTATTGGGTTTACATCGTTGGATGCAATCTCGATTTCTATTGGCAGCAACTCCTTAGGATAGTAACTTGGAATTGTGAAGGTCAGATCGGCCTCCGAAGTTGCATCCTTACCCATTGTTTCTGCAAATTTGAACTTGAAGTCCACATTGCTGATACTGTAGAGATGGATGTTTCTAGTCAATCCATGCTTCTTATCTACCAGCTTGATGGTGGCAGTCTTACATTCACCGGCACTGATATCACCAATCTTGTATGTGATGGTTCCCTTACCGGTTGCTGCGTTATACTGTACTGTAGGTACAGGAAGCTTTCCACCTTCCAGTTTTGTGAAGTTCTTGTTCTCAGTCCAGGAAACATCGAAGTTGGCTGCAGTTTGAGAAGCCTCACCTTTGTATTCAAAGTCGATGACCTGCTCGCTGTTTGCAGATTCCTGTGTCAACATCTGGTAAGTACCATCTACGATATTCATCGTGTAAGTACCATCTGAAATTTCCTGAATGATGTCTTCTACCGTAATCCAAGGATTGTTGGCAGGAGTACCATCGTATGCCATAGAAGAGTTTGTGTAACCCAGATTCTTGCCCAATCTCTTGATGTTGATTCGGTAGAGATGGTTTCTCTTGACAGGAATCTGAACACCCTCGTTCTGGAGCAGAACCTGGAACCATTTTGTTACTCCGCCCTCGTATGTCACCTCCATGATTACCTTGAGTGGCTTTTCCAAAGAGTTTTCCTGCTCAAATGTATATTGCATAGGCAGGTTGCTGCTGTTTGGCCACATCTCTTCATCTCCTACGGAGAATTTTTCTCCTTCAGAAGGCCATCTTGTTGGATCCAGCGATGGAGTGATGTAGGTGCATTCTGCTTTCCACGCAGCTGCATCAGTCAGCATATTGGTTTCAGGGAAAGTCAGCTTTGTCTGCTCTCTATTGAATGGAGCTACCGTTCCATGCTGCATCACGTTGCCCAGTGCATATCTGATGTTTTTGATGTTTGGATCCTCCCATTTCACTTCAATCTTGGCACGGTTGCGGAGCAGATGGATTACATTGTTTGCCACTACATCCTTGGTGAGGAATTCTGTCATTTCTTCAGGAGTATTCTTCTTGACATAACCCCAATACACCATCTTGTCGTGCTGCTGACTGTTGTTTCTGTTATCGAAGCTGGTCATGAGATTGTTCTCATGTCTTCCAATCCATTCTGCTGACTTGTTGAAATCAATCGCCTGGTTGCCCGTAGTTACTGTATTGTCGGCAGTGGCATTCGCCATGATGTGGATACGGGCGGTTCCCGTAGGAATCGTTGCAGAAATATTCTTCTTGTCTGATCCGCCATCATCCTTGATTTCATTGGTTGCCACCGACTGGATATTCAGGTTTCTGGCAAGTCCCAGGAAATAACCATCTTTGTCAAAGCATAGCAGCTTCATATCGTTAGCGCTTGCAATACCTTCGGTTGCGAAGTTAGCTACTCTGCTCTCTACTTTTGAGTAGTTTGGAACGGAGATGGTGAAGTGGGCTTGATACGTGCCTATCTCATTCTTGGAAGGAACGCCATTGTCCACCATGCTGTCGGAGCAGGCTGTCAACATTGTTAACAGCGCTGCCATTATTCCGATATATGTCTTTATCTTTTTCATTTCGTAACTTCCTTAAATGTTATTACTTCATTTGTTTATCTAACTCTTCAACCTGTGCAGGGGTGAGGTCGCGAACGCAACGAACGAAAACTTCATCACCAGACTCAACACCGGTAGCTACCGTCTTGTTGTTAAGCGTATAATAATTTGCTCCTTCCAAAACTGGCTTGATAGGCTGTTTTGTCTTACCTTTGTTATTCTTGTATGATTCCTGTTGGAAGTCAACAATGAATTGTATCTCTGTCTTTGTTGGGAGACGCCAACCATCATATATTACTTGTTTGCCGTTTTCCTTCTTTACTTCCCGGTACGTTTCACAATGCGTCTTTGCTCTGGATTGATTAAAATTTGCCGATCTTACAGCTCCAAGCTGTGAAGCAATCATAAATGCAGGAGATACGACTTCGTCGTTTGTATAGCCTGTAGATTTATTGATGTTTGGATGAGCGATATTATATTTGCTATCTTTTGTACTTGAAACTTGTATGATGTACATACGGTTATTCTTCAAATTATCAATAGATGTATCGTATCTAAAGCTTTTGATATCGCCATTTTCGTAATATTTTGCTTGATATCCACCATTATAATCATAAGTATATGAGTTATAGACATTTTGACCTGCAGCTGTACGATATGCCCATCCATCTTTACTTCTAGAAGAATAGTCTCCGAAGAAGTTCTGGGTTTCAATCAGAGGTGACTGCTTGTATTTTACTGTTGCTTGTTTACCTTCAGCATTTTCAAGAGTCAAGACGATATACTTGGAGAAGCGATTCTGCGGGATAGGAGAATTAATGGCGATCTTACCACCAAGATTTACTCCATCCTTTTCATTCTGCAATTCCATTTTTGTTGGGTATGGATAGAATGGAATTTCTTCTTTCACCCTATATTCGTAATGTCCTCCAAATCCCAAAATACCTGAAACCCATACTTTCTCTTTTTTGATGATAGTCTCCTTGTATCCCTCAGAATACACTTCAGTATTTCCTTCATTATCGATGTAGTACACCTTTTTGCTAAGGATTTCCACTGGGCTGGAAGACTTATAAGTCACGCTCATATCCGTATCTACATTCTTCATATAGACAACCTTTGGAGTCACCATCAGATACGAAGTATTGGCATCGATATCAGTAGTACCGCCATCCGACCAAGGGAGAACATCATAGACAACCTTACCAGTAGTGATGTATTCAATCTCAGAGCTGCCGCCCTTGTTGTTGATCTTGGCATCAATGGTATAGATGGTGTTGCGGTTCAGCTTCTTGGCATCCTCACCGGTAGCCTTAGGGTCACGGACAGGAATCTTGTAATAGTTTATCTCCGTATTGCCATCGGCTGTAAGAGGAACCTGGAGGTAGATGGCTGGCGCCTTGGTGTCGTCAGTCCACTGGGTAGCATAGCTGTAAGTGGTTACGGTATATTCGCCACTTCCACCCTGTGCTTCCACTATTTCACCATCTTTCAACTCTGATTCTGTATTGCTGCCGAAGATAGTAGTCTTGGCATTGTAGTTCTTCAACTGCCATTTTGCCTGACCAGCTGTATAACCCTCTACATTCACATGAATGGTAAGGGCAATCTTGGCAGCAGCACGAGCCAGATTAACTGGAATGGTCTGTGTAGGTTCCTTGGTTACCTGGTAGTCCTGAATGCTACTCATCAGAAACATCTTGTTGCTGTTGCTGGTAGCATCGTATGGCTTCCAGATATCCACGTCGGTCTGCACAGCGCCTGAACCTGTGGCATTAGCCACAGATTTCACGCTGTAAGTATTACCTTCCTGCAGATCTTTCTCCACCTTCCAGTTATTTTGAGCAATCACTTCCTCCTTGCCTTTCTCTAAGTTGTCAGTGAAAGTCTTATCTACCTTGCACTCATTATATTCACCAAACATCTTGATGTTGAAATTATAGAGCTTATCCTCGTTGAGGCTTGCGTCAGAAGCGGTAGTTGCTCTCGAAACCTTGTTGTCAAGGATGAGAGGCTTCACGCTCAACTGCTGAGCTCCCTGATAGATGAGCTCAGAGTCTTCTGCGCAACCCACAAGGGATAATCCCATGGTGAGAGCCATAAGTGCCAGTGTCGTATTCTTATATATATTCAACGTTTTCATGATGTTTGTCATTTATAGTTGTTTATATCTCATAGTTTACTTTACTTGGGTGAAAACCATATCGGTCTTCGTTCCCGTTCCTGTGGCTGTATCTGCGCTTCCATCAGAAGGGGCATTGATGATTACCTTCATGTTTGGACTATAGGCTACCATATAGACATGGCAGGTATAGTTGTCACGCTGGGTATAGTCGAGTACCGATCTTGGAACCACGTAGAAAGGAGCAACCTCTGTAGTGGCGCCGTTGCCAGTAATCACGGTCATTACGTCAGCCAGATCGTAAGAACCATCAGCCTTTACCTTGTCGGCATAAATGAATCCGTAGTCTGGGCTATCTGTCTGGAGTACCCAGCTCTTGCCGTTGGTATTCATCTCTGAGAATGAGATCTTTGGTCCGAATGTAGCATCGTTGAATGCAATCTTACTACTGTTCTCGCCATTCTTCTCGATGTTGGTCTTGATAGAGATAGCATCATTGAAAGTGTATTCTGCTCCGGTTTCCCAAGGCAATACCGTTGGTAAGACTTTCAGTTCCGCAGGATGCTCTGGATCACCTCCTCCTTCTCTGTCCACCTTGGCTGTTACGTCGTAGATGGTGTTGCGGTCGAGGCGATAGAGAGGCTCGTATTTGGTCCAATCTATTGTTGCAGCATCGTTGTCTTCGAAGAGGCGCTTGTTTACCGGCACCTTGTAGAAGTAATCCTTGTTGTTGTATTTTGCCTTGAGCAGGATGTAGGTCTGCTTGGTGACATAGATTGGCTCTTCTGCCTTTGGATCCTTGTTTGTCTTGTCAATCCAACTGTTGGCGTATGAGTAGAACACAGCCTTGTTGTTTTGTGTTACGTCAGGAACAGTTACCTTGCTGCTGGCAGCGGCATCTTTATTCAATGCATTGTCGGTGATGTTGCCGTCGGCGAGGATAGCGCCATCTGCTGCGTAGTGTATCAACTGGCAGGCATACTCTGTAGGAGCTACTGGGTTGCCGCTGGCATCTTTTACGTAGAGGCGAATCTTGGCGAGCGCTCTCTTCAGCTGGAACTTGATGTGAATCATTCCGTTTTCAATCTGTTTGGTCTCCTCCATCTTGGCATCCATCACGAATGAAGTCTGCTTGGCGTTGTAATTGAAGGTGGCTGCCTTATTGATGGTGGCAGCTTTCAATTCATCCAATGTTTTGATTCCGCTGATATTATCCAGGTTTGCTACCAGATAGAGAGTGTTGCCTGTAATCTCCGAACGCTTCAGCTGGTCGCTTTCCAACTTCTTGTGCTTGTAATCTGTAGTAGGACTGCCCTGAACAGAAGCATCTGTAAGAGGAAGACTCTTGACGAGTTTTCCGGTTGCATCGAAGACGAAGAGGTCGAGGCGATTGATCTTGTTTTCATTGAGATCTTCATTTCCAACCTCAGTTTCTGCGCGGGTAACAGCTGCACGGGTTTCAGTAGCAGAACCACCTACTTTATATTCCAGCACTACATCGTAGTCGCAACTTGGTGTGCCGTCCATATCATCGCTCATGCAAGATGTGTTTGCAAGCCCTAAGAGGGCGATTGCACACATCGCAAAGTATTTTGATATTGCTTTCATTGTTTGCCCTCCTTATTTTGTTAAATAATTAGTATAATGTCCACTATTGCTCTGAAGCTTATCGTAGGCAGTTCCCTTAGTTGCCTGCAGCTGGAAGATGCGGATGCGGGTATTGGTTCCTGCAAACTTTCTTCCTTTCTGATACATACCTCCTGCGTTGTCTGGATTGATTTCCACTTCGTATTCATGGATTCCATCCAGTGATACGGTTACGTAGAGGTCGGTATATACAGGATTGCTGCCCTTTGCTTTTGCCCATTCTGTCAACTGATCAAATGATGTTCCTTCTGTCCATGGATTCTTGGCTTCTACCTTGATCTGATAAGGAGCTGTTCGGGCGATGCCTGTAGAAACGCAGTTTGTCTGGTTCTCTATAGAACTACCATAGGAGAATTGAAAATCATCTGTATTGGTAAGATGAGCTTTCCAAACCAGTCCGGTAGGACCATCTACCTTGATGTAGTAGGCTGCTCCTGATGACTTAGCCAATAGAGAGTTGTGCTTGTCGGTTTCATATCTTGGAAAGTTTACCAGACAGTATTTACCTTCTTCATCACCCTTTGTAGCACTTGGAGATGATTTATGCCAAGCATACATCTGGCAATTTACATTGCTCCAGCTGATTTCTGAAGTTACCTTGTTCCAAGGCATTACCTGCCAGTCGAGGCAGAGGGCTCCACCCTGGAGGAAGTAGCCGTAAACTACGAGCTCTCGGTTGCGGATAGCGTTGCCGCTGGATGGAATGGTGAATTTCTGATGTTTTACGCTGCCGCCGTCAGCCAACTGATAGTAAATCTTACCTGTGATAGGCTTGTTGGTTTCACGAAGATAGCTCAAGTTATGTCCACCGATTTCCTTATTCATGCGGTCCATATAAGTCTGAGCGGTTTCGGTTTTTTCATCACGCTTATAAGCAAGCGGATCTGCTACAGCCTTGATTTTGGCATTCTCTACACCGTCAAGTTTGAGGGGAGTAGGAACATAAGAAGGAGTTCCGTACTTATTGCTTGTTGCAGCCTTGTTGGCATCAGCAGTTGCATAATCCTCTTCATCAGGGAAGACATAGCTTTCTGTTGGGAAGGCGTTTCCATCTATTTCAATTTTTGTTACCTTCACATTTTCTGTCAAGGCATCAGCATCTGCCGTGCGGGCGAAATAGAAGTGAAGCTTGGAAACGGCGCGAACCAGAGGAATCGAAATTCCTTTGTCCTTTGCCTCAATCTCAGTATCAGCTACGTGTTTGGCTATTTCTATATTGGTAATGGCACGGGAAATAGGGAGACCCTTGCCGGTTGGAACCACTGTAGTTTGAGCCTTGCCTTCTGTTGTAATTCCGAATGGATCATCGAAGGTTGCCTTTTGCAAATCTGCACGGGTGATGCTGCGGAGATTCTTGCCATTCAGCTTATCAGCCATATTGGTACTCTCTGAGTTTGCCAGAATATAGAGGTCGATATTTTTGAGTTCTTCACCGTTGATCTTACGCAAGAATCTCAAGTTCAGCGTGTAGTTGCCGTTGGCGGTACCACCGCCAACAGCAGTAGGAGTGTTATCTTCCTTGTAAGCAATCGGATTGGCGTTTGCTCCTGTTCCTGATTTAAACACCCATACCTTGATGCTATGAATGTCGCTCTCTTGGTTAGGATTAGCTTGAGTCTCGTTTTTTCCGATGTCCCCAGCTCTGCTTGCTCTGGAAGTCGTGGCGCTGGCGGTAGAGAAGCTCAGGTTGAGGTAAGCTTCATCGCCAGTTGCAGGTGCCTGCGAATCTTGGTCTGAACAAGATGCCATTGTGCTCAACATGAGCAAGGCTGCGATAGCCATGCCTAGCCGGCGTGTCATCTTGGTCAAAGTTGAGTTATAGCGTTTCATCTTTTTAATCTTTTACTTATACTTATACTTTTTCTTTCTCTCTATACAGTGTGGGTAGCACTGTTTTCTTATTTGGCTCCGAGGTCTGCATTCTGCAGATTGAGAACCCAGCCGTTCACATTGATTCTTGCATCCATGTGGTAGTCGGAACCTGGACTTGGAACGTAGAATACGAGGGTGTAGTGATCCTGGCGGTCGAGGTATTCCTGATCCTCCCAGCCCTTGTCGGTGCGCTCGCCGCAGAGAGCGAGGAACCATGGCAGTGAGTGGTTGAAGATTTCCTTGCCTGTGCGCTTGTCGGTGATTACGATTCGCTTGTCATCGTACTCCGTGCTTTCGGTGTTGCGGGTGCTTGCATCATTCTTGCGCTCGAACATTCTGGAAGAAGACAGGTCGTAAACCAAAGCCTTCTCGATTTTTTCACCATCTACCTCTGTATTGCCGTCGGTGTTAACCACCAGTTTCTCGTTGTAAGGCACGTAGGTGATTGGCTTGTTCTGTTCTACTCCGTTGGCATCCTTTACCTTGTCGCCCTTGTAGTCGAGGAGCGCAGCAGAACCCTTGATTCTTACGTCGAAGTTTTCTGCCACGAATCCCTGCTGGTCGTTATCGTAAGGAAGCATCACGATGCGGTAGGTCTTGGTACATTTCATCAGACTCAGTTTGCCGGATGTGTCCTTCTTGCCCTTGAAGTCGAGAGATGTCTGGGCGGTGTAGAGAGCGGTGAACTTCTTGTTGTTGACAGAAGCCTCTCCGTCTTTCTTTCCCATTTCCTCCTGCAGGTCGTTGATGGTAGAAACACCTGGTGTGAGTTGGGTGAAGCTGAACTCCATCTCGTCGTCACCGTCGGCTCTGCTACCTGTAGGTTTCTTGTCACGTGCCAGGCAGACGAAGGTGTATTTGCCTTCCTGTAAGTCTGTGATGTCCATGCTGTGACCCGTTTCGAATTTGTCGGCAGACTGCGTATAGGTATCGAAGTATTTACCGTTTTTATCGAAAACATAGACGTTGAGGTTTTTCACTTCCTGGGAGAAGGCATCAGCGTTCTCAACATTATATGTATAATCGAACTTGAGCGACACCTTAGGTGCAGGACAATTCGTCAGATCGTCTTTCATGCATGATGAAAGCGAAGAGAGTGCGATGGCTGAGATACAAACCACTTTGCAACCGTTTTTGATGATGAAATGTTTCATATCGTTTGTGTTTTATTAATTCTTTTACTTATACTTATATCTAGTGTGCCGTAGGGCGTAAGAAGTGGGGTAGCCTCCGGCATCCTTTTTTTCTTGTTGAGTGGTGCTGATTCAGCACGATAGGGGTTCCCGCCATCTGTTGGCGGCAAATATCATCTTTTTCTTTTTGAATCTCCCGGAGGCGGGGTAGCCCCCGGGAGATTGAGAGTATTGTTGTTTCAAGAATTATCTTGAGATCGGGGGATGGGGTACATCCCCGGAGCATTCATTTTTTTTCTGTTTCTGCGGTTAAGCGATGTGATTGGGATTAGTCACCCAAATTTACATCCTGGTTATTGAGAACCCAAGGGTTAACAGTTACAGTTACGTCGAGGTAGAATAAACCGTTCTTGTCAATCTCACCGTTAGGAACCTGTGCACCTACGTTAAAGATCTTGTTAACATTCAAGCGGTAAATAGTGTTACGCTGGATAACGTCCTTGCCCAACTGTTTGTCTGTAATAACCTGCTTGTAGTATGTCTTACCCTCGTTGAACACCTCGATGCCATACTTTGCACGGAATTCTGACAACTTGGTCTCTACAGACTTCTCTGTTTCAGCTGTTGGCGCTTTCTTAGCCTCTGCCAATGCTGTCTGCATCTGGGCAGCAGTCTTACCCTCGAAGAGACCTGCAACGTCTGCATAAGCCTTGTAAATTTGTGCAAAGCTTGTATAGATTACGTTGTTGTAACGATAGAATGTTCCATCATCAGAGTCTGCTGGTCCTTCGAACTTAGTTCCATCCAAAGTAACCTTGTACTCGAAGTACATTGCAGTTGCGTCAGACTTGTTGTTCTCAAAGATATAGTCATTTGTAGCACCAGTCAAAGCCTTGAAGCCACCATCCTTGAACAAATACTTCTCACCGAAGTCTGTCTTTGTCTGAGACAATGTTGCATCACCTGGGATTAAAAGGCTCCATCCGCTTTCTGCCTTATTCCAATTCTGCATAACGTATGTCTTGTTTGTAACGTTAGAGAGTGCATACTTAACCAATTCGATCTTAGTAACCTTATTCTTTGCATCTTCAACAGCTTTCTTCAATGCCGCTGAAGCGTCTGCTGGCAAAGCCTCTGTTGCAAGAGTTGATGCACTAGTAGGAACATCAACGCGAGCTGTTACGCGCTCAATCTTGATAGGAGCTGTCTTGCCATCGTACTTAACTTCTGCTGCCTTGAAATTGTCAGCGCCTTCCTTGTTCTGATTTGTGAATGTGACTGTATAGCCATTACCATTGGTTGTAGCATCATTCTGGTTGAACATAGAGAAGTTGTTGTCTCCAGCATATGTCTTGTCAAATGGATTTTGAGCTGTAAATGTCTGTTTAATGCCATCTACAGTAAATATGCCAGTCTTGCTGGTACCTGTTGGGATTGTAAACGGTTCTACAGTATCCATACCGGTTGAACCAGCCTTGAAATATACTTTATAGGTTGCACCTGCAGCTACATTTTCTACCTCAATCTTAAGTGTAGTTGTACCATCCTTCTTAGAATCAGCCTGGTCCTTGATAGCTCCTGTCCAATCCTGGCCGGTCAGAGTCTTGCTAAATACAACGGCTCCCTTTTCGTCAACCAAGTAGAAAGTACCATTCTTAACTGCTGCTTCTACTGCGGTAGCATCCTCTGTAGGTATTGGATTTTCAATAGAGGTTCTTGTACCATTGCTAGTAGGAGTCTGTACGGCCAATGTCATATAGAAACCTTTCACCTGTGACTGTGTACCTGCGCCACCACCTAAATCATCATTGTTACTGCAGCTTGAGAAAGATAACGCTGCTGCTGATACCAAGCTCATTGCGAGCAAATTCATTTTCTTCATAATCTTTTACTTATTAAGTGTTATACAAATTTTTTAGTTTTGAGAGTTGCGAAATGGACGGGTCTCTCAGACCTCATCACTGGCTTCGCCCGGGGTAATCAAATACTATTCTTTCTTTTCTTGTTCTTAAATTAAATTTTTTAGTTTATATTAATATTATTGTTTATTCTTTTACTTATACTTAATTCAAGTCTCGCAAGTTCAGGAGTTAAAGAAGTCAAGGAGTTATCGCTCCCTACGGTCGCTGAGGAGTTAAGACAACAGTCTTTTTGGCGTGTTTTTTAAGCAGTAAGACATACGTCTTAACTCCTTAACTTCTTTAACTCCTTTAACTTCCTGATATGCATTACTTAAAAATCAAACTCTTATTCCACAATCTTGTTCAGCTTGTTGAGATTCTCCTGAGCACCCTTCAAGCCTCCGGCTACAGCCTTCTGGAAGTACTGCTTGGCAGCTTCGTAATCCTCATTGAGAACGGCGAGGCAACCACGGGCATTATCTACTTCGGCACCGGTGCCAGCCTTCTTCAGGTACTTCTCTGCGCTTACCTTGTCACCTCTGTCGATGGCAGCAAGGGCAGCATTCAGATTGGCGAGCTTATCTTCTGGGAACATCTTCACGGCTGTGTCGAATACATTGTTGTACTCTTCGCTTCCCTTCGGATAACTGTTTGCCACCATGTACATCTCCTGGAGAGAGAGCTTCTGCGGACGGGTATTGATTACTCTGCGAGCCTCTTCGAGGTTGAATGCCTTCACGTCGTACTCGATGGTGTAATCGGTGCGGCGCAAGCTTGGCCAAACCTTGTCAACGAGGAATCGGAATGCCTCACCAGCCTTGGCTGCGAGCGTCTGTTCCTTCTGGTCAGGAGTCATATCGCTGTTGATGATCTTGAGAGCAGCTTCCTTCTGAGGGATGTTGTGACTCTTGATGTACTCCAGTGTTCCTGCCCAATCCTCAGCTGTAGATTCTACCTTGAAGAGCTTCTTGTCGATAGGATAGGTCTTCAACAGATAGTTGTAGAGAGCCTGGGTACGGTTGCGAGACAGCTTGTTGTTGTTGGCATAGCTGCCGTCAGGAGAAGCATAACCGTGGAGGGTAATGGAAGTGATGGTTACATCAGGGTCGTTCTTCACGAGATCGAGCGTCTGCTTGATGGTAGCCAACTCATTGGTATTGTTACCGAGATTCTTCACGATATCCCACTTGTTGATGCGGAAGTTGAGTCTAGCCGAACCGTTTTCCTGTCTGATTTTCACTGCCTCCGCCTTTGGCTGCTGATAAGCCTGATAGAGCTGCTGAGGAGTAACGAGCGCCTCGCCATTGTTGGTGAGCAGGTTTTCTGCCAGCAGTTTCTGGTTACATCCGCATGCATCATTGCTGATGGCGAAGTTGGAGTTCTTCATCCAGTCCTGGTAAGGAGTAGAGTAAGCGTATCGGAGCGTCTGTGGCTCCTTGTTCTCACGCTTGGCAACGATGAGCGGGTTCTGGGTAGCGGTCTTCTTGGTACGCTGGTAGTAGATGTATCTCTTGTTACCCATCACCTCCACAGCCGGGAGCTTGAGCGTATCCTCACCCTTATATAAAATAGGTGTAAAGATGAGACCCTTGTTGCTTGCCAGTTTCACGTCATCGAGATTGAGGTCCATATAGACGTTCACCTTATTGCCTTTCTTCTTGATTTCCTTGTTGAGGACTTTCATATCCTTGGCAGCCTGTTCCTGAGCGATAGCGTTAGTGCTAAACAGAATGCTGAGGGCGACGGCTCCAAGTGTCTTGTTTAAAATCTTATATGTATTCATAATCTTCAGTTTTTACTTATTCATATAATAATGTATCATGAATTAGAAGACATACACCAGATTGAGTGCCGCCTTGGTAGGTCCTACGTAGTGATGCGCCTTGTCTTTCTCGAGTTTCTCACCACACTGTGGGCATTCGTATTTATCCGATTTCGAATAAACGTATCCCACTCCGAGTTCAGCCTCGAAGTTCCAATGCTTGGAGAGAGCCCAGGTATAACCGTATGCAACACCTGCACCTACGAACCAACCTTCGTATCTGTAATCTTTCAATTTGGAGAAGTCGGTACCGAGGAACTTGAAGTCAAGATCTACGTTACCTATGTTATGAGAACCTCCGAGGGCGTGGAAGCCGATGAAGGAGCCCATCATCTTATTGCAGAACCAGTATCTAGCTTCTGGTTGAACAAGCCAGTGCTGCCACTTCTTGTTCTTGGAAAATGTCCACGGGTTGTAGTTGCCGGATACATCCAAGGTCCATTTTGGGGAAAGGCCAAATTCGAAGCCGAGGTTCATGGTGCTTGTAGCATCATAAAGGAGGTTCGTCTTCAAGGCCACCTTCTGAGCGACGGCTGGGCAAATGAAGCTGCCTACAGCCAGTAGCGCAATTAAAATCCTTCTGTTCATACTTAAAATCTTTTAATGATTTAAGAATGACAAATGGTCTCTCTAGAGAAACGCATCATCATCTTTTACTTATACTTATACTTATACTTTTTCTTTTTCTTAATTTCCTTTTCCTTCCATTCAATAGGCTTGAAACTAGACTTTATTTATTAAAGAATAGTAAGTCTATCATTTACTCTTCTTCTACTCATCATCATCTTTATCATCTACTCCATTGTTCTTAGATGCCTGTTGGCAACTTTGGGGTTTGATTGGAAGCTCGGGCTTGAAACCGCGAACTTTGTTTTTACGATTGCAAAGATAGCGTCTTTTTCGATTGCTGCCAAGAAAAATGCGCCTAAAAATGCTGATACCGAATAAAAACCGCATGAATGAAACACTGAAAAACCCTGAAAAATGCTTTTTCTCATGTGTTTTTTGCTTTTTCAGCCACTTTTTATCAGTTTTCTTAGAGTTTTTCGATTTTTAGTAGTAATTTTGCAACTGAGAAGAATAAGTTGGTAAATCATCAATGAATTCAGGACTCAGAGGTCCTGAAAGATATGCAAAGTGCCCCAAGCGGGCAAGACTTTGATGATGTAAAAGTATAAACGACTGTTTAAATTATAAGTAAATTGAAAGCAAATAATGAAAGCTAAGAACAAACTTTGGGATTGGTGTTTGCGCTTGGAACATCATTTATGCCCTGATTACTGTGGAGTGGTGGATCGCCGAAGGGTGATTGCCTTCGTCCTTTTGACTCTGGTAGAGATACTCATTATTCCCTACCACTTCCTTTTGTTTTACATGATGAAAGCATGGGGGGGCATGTTCTATAATGTAGTCCATACCCTCGCACTGGCGCTGCTGATGTATGTGGTGCTGAAGCGCAAGGTGGTTTTCAAGACTGGCATCTCTCTGCTCTATATCCTCGTATTCGTGAAGCTGGCGATTGACAGTATGCTCTGTCTGCATTATCAGGGCGACCGGGACAACCTGAGCGTAATGAGCAATATCTTCATCATGTTCATACTCACCATTACCGCCCAGAGCCAGCAGCTCAACCGAACCACGCTCGGCTTTGCCATCGCTCTGCTGCCTGTGGTAGCGGTAGCCATCTCGCATACGCAGATCTCCACGCTGCTCTTCAGCATCAAGGCTGTTTTGGTTGGTTTCCAGATGATCTTTTATGTATGGCTCTATAACTGGGAACCTGTCATCGTCAAGGAACTCAGACAGCCCAAGCAGATGAGGGAAGAAGAGAAGAAGGCACTGCACATGCTTGCCGACCTGAAGGATGAAGAGAAGGATATGGCGGTAAACCTGCTGAGCCGCCTGCGTCCGGAACAGCAGCAGAATATCCTGGAGCGTGCCGCAGAACAGTTGAAGACCAGCGAACTGAGCAAGAAGGCTTGGGATCTGGTATGTGCCGACCTTACCAACAGTGAGAGGGTGATCTGCCAGATGGTGCTGGAAGGCAAGATGCTGAAGGAAATCTGCAACGAACTGAACAAGAGTGAATCGAACATCACCAGCCAGCGTAGCCATATCCGCAAGAAACTGAATATGGACCGCAAGGACGACCTGCGACGCGAACTGGAAAAGCGCTTCTATGAAGCCAGAAATTCACTGGATGCATAGTATAAACAATAGCATATAAGAATGCAGAAAGGGTGTGCGCCCACGAGCACACCCTTTCTGCATTCTTATACTTTTCCAATCTTATTCTTCCATTCTGAGGAATGCCTTTGGCAGGTAATCGATGAGATCGCTGGCGATGAGGCTTTCCTTGCCCAGGTCCTTGATGGCGAGGTCGCCGGCAAGACCATGAAGGTACATACCGATGCGGGCAGCATCTGCCTGCTTGTAACCGCGAGCCAGAAGAGCGGTGATGATGCCTGTAAGCACATCGCCACTGCCCGCCGTAGCCATACCGCTGTTGCCCGTAGAGCAGAACTCCACCTTACCATCCGGATGACAGAGGGCAGAGAAATGTCCCTTCAGCAGGATGTAGCCGTGCAGACGGTCGGCAAGCTCGCATGCCTTGAAGAGGCGCTCGGTGCAGTTGCTGCTGGTGATGCCAGCCAGACGGTCAAGCTCCCTAGGATGTGGAGTGAAGATGAGGTTCTTAGGCAACTGCTGCATCCAGGCACGGTGACTGGCAAGGATGTTGAGTGCATCAGCATCCACCACTACCGGACAGGTGCATCTTCTGAGCTGGGCAATCAGGGCAATGGCTGTCGCCTCGCTGGTTCCCAGTCCCGGACCGATGCCCATGGCGTGGTAATCTTCCGTATCTACCGGTTCGCTGAAGATGGTTTCCTCCGTATCCATCTGCAGTACCGCCTCGGGCACGGAAATCTGCATGATCTCGTAGTTTCTCTTAGGCGTATGGGTAATCACCTTTCCCACACCCGTTCTGAGGCAGGCTCTGGTGGCAAGGACCGAAGCGCCCGACATACCGTAGCTGCCTGCGATGAGGAGCGCCGTGCCCATGCTGCCCTTGTGGGCGAAGTCGCCGCGAGGCTTCAGGAGCTGGCGGATGTCCTTCTCCTCAAGGATGCTGCAACGGCTCTCGGTGCGCTGGATGAACTCTGGGGAGAGTCGGATATCAAGCACCTTGATTCTGCCCAGGTACTGCTGGTTGTCTGCCATCATCATCGACAGCTTTTTCTGCTGCAGGGTGAGGGTGAGGTCGGCACGGATGATGTTGGCGCTGATGTTGTAGGAGTTGTCCTCGCTCATCAGGCCGGAAGGCAGGTCGATGCTCACGATCTTTGCCGCACTCTGGTTGATGTATTTCACCATGGCAGCGAATCCGCCCGCCAGCGGCTTGTTGAGTCCGCTGCCGAAGAGACCATCCACCACGAGCATTCCCGCCTCGAGCTGAGGAGGGTCGAAGTTGACGGTGACCTCTGTAAACTGCTTGACGCGCTTACCCTCGATGAGACGTTTCTTGTTGGTGGCACAGTCGGCAGAAAGCTTGTTGTGCACATTGAACAGGAATACACTCACCCCATAGCCGTCTTCGCTGAGAAGGCGTGCCACGGCAAGTGCATCACCACCATTGTTTCCCGGACCGGCGAAGACCACGACCGGCGTTCTGTTAGACCATTCCTGCTCGATGGCACGGGTGAGCGCCTTTGCCGCCCTTTCCATCAGGTTGAGCGATGTGATCGGCTCATGCTCAATGGTGTATTTGTCCAGCTCATGTATCTGAGCACTAGTGAATATTTTCATATATTAATGTATGTTATGTCCGATTATCTGATTATTTTAATGCAAAAGTACTAAAAAAAGTCGATGAATGGATGAAGTTTCACGATTTTTTCGTAATTTTGCAGAAAATATTATATCATCAAGACTATGGGCATAGTAAAAATCAAGGATAAGACCTTCAAGACCTCCATTCCAGAGGCAGATATTCTGAAGAAGGTACAGGTCGTAGCCGACCGATTGAACCAGGATTATGCGGACAAGACTCCGGTGTTCCTGGCTGTGTTGAATGGTTCGTTTATCTTCGCAGCCGATCTGATGCGAATGATTACGGTACCAAGCGAGATTTCTTTTGTGAAGTATGCTTCCTACGAGGGCACCAGTTCTACCGGCAGCATGAAGACCCTGATGGGTCTGAACCAGGATCTTACCGGTCGCCACGTGGTAATCGTGGAGGACATCGTGGATTCCGGCTTTACCATGGCTCACATGATCGAGGATCTGAAGAAGAAGAATCCAGCCAGCATCGAGATCTGCTCGCTCCTCGTGAAGCCGGGCAATCTGAAGGTGGATCTGGACATCAACTATGCCGTAATGGAAATCCCTAACGATTTCATCGTAGGATATGGATTAGATTATGACCAAGAAGGCAGAAACCTCCGCGACATCTACACGATTGTAGAAGAATAGGGGGTGAAGCATGTGGGAGAAAATTAGTGATTATTGCTTGGATGTCTCCAAGTACTTCTTGACTGCTGTATTTGTTACTTCGATGATGCAGGATCTCAATGATGTTCGTTGGATGTTGTATGTTATCAGCGGATTAATAGCAATTATATTGTTTATAGCAGGTATTTATATTAGGAAGAATAAAAAAGATAACGATAAAAAGAAGAAATAATGGCAAATTTAAGTTTGATGGCTTTTAGCAGCCTATTATTGGATATTCCTTTTTTGGGTACATACATTATTTTGGCTATGG
>UMLJ01023066.1_pt1 | contig 17321 bp, 15 predicted proteins | sample 1966521 | NCBI WGS metagenome assembly UMLJ01 (sample SAMEA4836199, study PRJEB28245) | human gut metagenome | biome: gut microbiome; material: fecal sample | place: Denmark | collected 2008
TTTAATTATTTCACCTGTCTACTTGACAGGGGCGCATCATTAATACAGAGTTTTTTTCTTGCCCTTAAAGCTTTAGTTGATTTGTTTCTTCTGTTTTTCTTCTGCTTCTGCAATTTCCTGATATTATGCCCTATTGTGAGAAGATAAATCTTTAAGTGAAAGCCTTTACATTTATACTGCGGCATAGTATACTGAGTTTAAGGTAATCGATTATTATAAAACATAAAGAGAGGAAAAATGAATCATGAAGAAAAAATTGTATTTATCATTTGCTTTTTGTTTGGAATTATAAGTGTTAAAAATGTATATGCCGCACCTATGACAAAGACACTTCGTACAACATGTGCAGGTACGAGTGCAAGTGTCACAGCGACTTACTATACGCATGAAACAACTAGATGGGAGGTAAGTAATCCATTTAATATTGGATATTCTGGAAGAGGTGGATATGCTTCTAAGTCAGGAAAACCTCAGACATCTAAATCTGATACTATTTACAAATGTTCACAGAAGGTAAACTTTTCTAGTATAGATTATAATAGTGTTACTAGAACAGGAAGCAGTACATATTATTGGAAAATAAATGGAAAGACTGACAAATGGGGTACATGCTATACGAAATAAACAGGCTTCTAGTTTGACTAGAAGCCTTTCTTAGAAAGGAATGATAATATGATTGAACTAAAGGATGTATGTATCAAGTATGACAGGGTCATACTTGATCATGCTTCTATGTCCATTCCTGCTCATTCTATTACTCTTATAAGAGGAAAGAGTGGTTCAGGTAAGACAGCACTTCTTTATTGTATTGCGCTCATGGATACAAAAAGCAGCTATCAGTATTATTATGATGGAAAAGAGATAGAAGAAAAGGACAGAAATAATATTAGAAAAGAGTGCATCAGCTATTGTTTGCAGGAAAATGATTTATTGGCTCATCTAGATGTCAGAGGAACATTACAGTATTTTGCACATATTCATAATAAACATTTATATGATAAAGATATACAGGATTATCTTGATAAGATGCATCTTGATGTGACTTTGAATCAAAATGTCATGACGCTATCTTTAGGGGAAAGACAGAGGCTTTCTATCGCAACAGCACTTGTAAGCAATCCACAAGTGCTTGTCTTAGATGAACCGACTGCTTCACTTGATCATGAAAATGAGATAGAAATCTATAATATATTAAAAGAATTAAGTGCGCATATGACCATTGTGTTGGCGTCTCATTCAGAAGAGGCTATAAAGTATGCAGATATCGTCTATACACTAGAAGAAGGAAGGCTGATATCTGATGGTTCTGTGATTCAAGAAGATATATGTGGACAAGGTGAAGTATCTCAGGTAGATCATAGGTTTTATAGGGAATATGTAAAAGACTATATGAAACATTATAGGTTCATGTATGTTTTGATGATGATGGTATTTATTTTGTCTCTTGTATCTGGACAGATGATTCTTGGTATTATTCATCATTCAAAGGATCAAGGCATGCAGATGTTGATAGGACAATTAGAAAATAAGGCTATTATTACCAAAGATAAGCATAGTTATGTGGATCAGGATTATTCTCATTTCATAAAAATAGATGACAAGAATACGTTTCCTCTATATAAAATATATACACAAATAGAAGGAGAAGATGTCTATCTTGTGCCTTATTTCAAGGATGATAATCTTTCTAAATATATAGATAGAAATATCCAGGAAACAAGGTCAGGTATTTATATGGACAATGATACCTATTATCGCCTGAGTCAGATATCTTCTCATAATAAAGTTAAACTAGATCTTTATATCACTGATCAAAATGGTATGCATCAGACTTCTTATACCTTTGATATGAATGGTGTATTTAGGAATAATAAAAAGGTTCATTATGTATCAAAGAGTCAAAGATATATCTATGTCCCATATTCAATTCTTCAGGACATCTATAAACAATCAGAATGTACACCACGTTATATAGGTTATATCATCAAGACAGATACCTATGATGAATTGAATGAATTGGTAGACTATTATGAATCAAAAGGATATAGAATTAATGATTCATTTACTGACAGAGAGGCTATGAATAGTCTTGATTCTTACTATAAGAATATGATGTTTACATTTGCGGGTGTGATTCTACTTATTAGTGTACTTATTGATATTGTATTGGAATCTCATCTTCTTATGCAAAGAAAAAAAGAACTTGTACTTCTTTTGATATCAGGATTATTAAAAAAGGATTTACAAAGAATATCCATGATAGAAACATTGGGAAGTATATCTATAGTTGTAGTGAGTTCTACCCTTATTTCTGTTGTCATGTCTTGTATACTAGGTACTTTTGATATAATAACACTTTCTAGTATGACAGTTTTATTCATAGCTATCTTATTGATAGAAAGAATAGTTCTTCAAAACAAATTCATTAGTAAGTTGAATATAGTGGATGAATTAAGAAGTGAGGTGCATTAAGATGATTGAAATCAAAAATTTAAATATATCATTTAGCGATAAAGTAATCTTAAACAATGCATCATTTCATACTTCTCCAGGTGTGCTGACTATCATTAGGGGAAAGAGCGGCTCTGGTAAGTCTACTTTTTTAAAAGCCTTTCAATTCGCATATGAGTGTGAATATATCTATGAAGGACAGAGAATAGATGAGTTAGATCCAGATACTAGACAACAGTTCATTTATGATCATATGATCAATGTCCCACAGATTCCTTTATTTATTGAAGGAATGACTATAGAGGAACATATTAAACAATTAGTCAAACTAGGTTATCAAAGAAATAAGGTATATGAAGAAAAGTTTGGTATAGCTTCTCTAAAGAAAAAATATCCTAGAAACTTATCAGGTGGTGAAAAGACAAGAGTCGCTATCTATTTAGCTATTATGAGTCAACCAGAAATATTGATACTTGATGAGCCTACAGCTGCTTTGGATGCATCCTATGCGATAGAAATGATTAAGTATCTAAAAGAGTATGCGCAAGAGGGACATTATGTGATTGTGGCAACTCATGATCAAAGGATGATTGAAGAAGCAGATGTGCTCTATAAGGTTGATCAAACACTTATTCTAGAAAAAGAAAATAAGAGAGAAACATCTCTTATATCACAGATACCACATAATCATAAATTATTTAATCTACGTTTTTCTCATCATACTTTTAGAATAGTAATGAATATACTTGTTGCTTTCACAATGATTATATGTGTATATAGCTATAATATTTATGGACATTATAATGAATCTTATGAACAAAAAATCAATACAATTGCCTCTAGAGACTTAACTGTATATAAGGAAAAGATGAGTAATGACTATTATTCATATGATGGTTCAGAGTTTCCTATGACACAATCAGATTATAAAAAGATTAGATCTGTAAAGAATGTGGAGAGTGTTAAATGGCGTTATGAAAAAGAATACGATGATGTTATGAGACTTGGATTAGATTCTGAAACTGAATTGAAATATCAAGAAGCAAAACTAACAGGAAAGAAATGTAATCAAACACTAAATCTAGTGAGCATGCAGGTATATGGGGATGAAGATGATTATACAAATTTAACTGTAAAGCATAATGATAATAAAGGTGTATATATAAGTAATCAGTTATTATCTAATCAGGATATTTCAGTTGATTCAATCAATATGGATGATCTTAAATTAAAGTTTTATTTACCTATTCCTATGTATGATGCATCAGGTATTACACAGACAGGTATTGATTTAGAAGGTAGTGAATATGTGGATGTTAATACTGTCCTTGTGGATTTAGTAGAGGTAGAACTACCTGTAAGAGGTATATTAAAGGAAGGAACAGAAATAAGTTCAAATTCATATAGTGGTACTAGAAGTATTTATGTCCCACGAAGTGTTATAAATCAATATAGGAAGACATATCATGCAACACAATCGAAGGTATTATATGGTGTGCCTGGTGAAGAAGGAATGGATTATACATATTATGAAGGATCATTACCTTCTACTTATACAATGAGTGATGTGGATCAGGTTATTGTAGAAACACCTTGGAAACCAGGTGCTTATACTGTAAGAGTAGATAGTTTGAAGAATATAGATCAAGTCACAAAACAGTTAGAAAAGCTTGGTTTTAATGTAGAAGGTGCTTTTGTAGATAATAGTGCAATCAATAAACTTCTTTCCAACAATAAACAAGTATTAATACAATTCATGATTATCGTATTTGTATTGTTGTATGGGTTCTATTTCTATCTCAAGTATCTGATTCTTAAAGAGGAAAAACAGACAAGAGATTTTCTCTATAACTTAGGTTTTACTACTAAGAGAATAAATAACAGTTTTAATCTTACCTATATCAAGAATTCTCTTATGTTAGCTGTTTTGGGAGTAGTATTACTAGAAGTCTTTATAGAGTTTGTTATAAGGATACATATATATAGTTTGATTATGCCTGTCACTTTAGGAATTGTATTGTTGTTCTTTGTGGCATCATTCATCATAGAATTCTTTATTCCTATACTTATTCAAATGATTATGAAAGATCAAAAACTGCTGTAACGAATAGAGCGTTACAGTTCTTTTTTTCTTGCCCTTAAACCTTACTTTAGGGTTAAAATGAATGTAGGGAGGATATGTATATGAAGAAATTAGGATTTGGTTTAATGCGTCTACCATTACTCGATCAAAATGATGCAGGCAGTATCGATATTGAAGAAACTAAAAGAATGGTGGATACATTTCTAGAAAAAGGATTTACTTATTTTGATACAGCCTGGATGTATTGTGCCTTTAAGAGTGAGGAAGCGACTAAGACAGCTTTAGTAGAAAGACATCCAAGAGATTCATTTACACTAGCTGATAAGCTTCATGCAGGCTTTATTGAAACAAAAGAAGATAGGGATAGAATCTTCAATGAACAGTTAAGAAAAACAGGTGCAGAATACTTTGATTATTATCTCTTACATGATGTAGGAACAGATCATTATAAGAAATATACAGAATTGGACTGTTTCACATGGTTGAAGGATAAGAAAGAAAAAGGATTAGTAAAACATATTGGTTTCTCTTTCCATGACAATGCAGACTTATTAGAGCGTGTCTTATCTGAACATCCAGAAGTAGAATTTGTACAGCTTCAGTTGAATTATTTAGATTGGGAAAGTGAAGGCGTACAGTCTCGTAAATGTTATGAAACGGCAGTAAGACATCATGTTCCTGTATTTGTAATGGAACCAGTGAAGGGTGGTACTCTTGCCAATGTACCTGATGAAGTAGAAGAGACATTCAAGTCTTATCATCCAGACATGTCTATTCCATCTTGGGCGATTCGTTTTGCGGCAAGTTTAGATAATGTCCAGGTTGTCTTATCTGGTATGAGTAATATGGAACAGCTATTAGATAATACAGGGTATATGGAAGACTTTAAGCCTTTAAATGAGGAAGAACAGACACTTATTAAGAAGGCTGTTGATATTATTAATAGTAGTATTGAAATTCCTTGTACTGGCTGTTCTTATTGTACAGAAGGTTGTCCAATGCATATTGCGATTCCAAAATACTTCTCACTCTATAATGCTGATAAACAGGAAGTAGCGACTAAATCATGGAGACCTCAAGGAGAATACTATACACGTTTAACACATACATTTGGTAAAGCAAGTGAATGTATTGGATGTGGTCAGTGTGAAGCGGCATGTCCACAACATCTTCCAATTATTGAGAACTTGCAAAAAGTGGCAGAATACTTTGAAAAATAACTTTTTCTTAAACATCATGGTAAAATAGTATCATGATGTTTTTTTATAGGAGGAAATTATGAAGACGCTCTATGTAACAGATTTAGATGGAACATTACTTGAACCTGATAAATCAATAAAACCAGATAACTTAAAACTCATTAATCAGCTCATAGATGAAGATGTGAATATCACCTATGCGACTGCACGTTCTCTTATAACCGCAAAACAGGTGATAGGTGATATTCACTTCAAACTTCCTATGATTGTCCAGAATGGGACATTTATACTCTCACCTGAAGGAGATGTCATCCTAGGAAACTATTTAGGAGATTCTATATTGGATACAGTAAAGAATTATGATATCTCACCTATTGTATATTCTCAAAGAGGAAAGAATACTTACTTCTCTTATATTAAGGATAAGATGAGCGCAGGAGTGAAAACTTTTGTGGATGATCATTTAGATGATCCTAGAAATAATCCAGTGAATACTTATGAAGATCTCTATGAGGGGGATATCTTCTATTTATTATTGATTGATGATTATGATAAATTAAAGCCTCTCTATGATTTGTTTAAGGAAGACTATTATGCTGTTTTTGATCAGGAAATGTATTCACATGATTGGTGGTTAGAAGTGATGTCACCTGATGCTTCTAAAGCGAATGCGATTAAATACTTAAAACAGAAACTACAATGTGATGAAGTGGTTGTATTTGGTGATGGCAAGAATGATATAGAAATGTTTGAAGAAGCTGATTATAGCTGTGCTGTAGAGAATGCTGCTCCTAAACTCATCAAATGCGCAGATGAAGTTATTCATATAAGTGTGCCTCAGTATATAAATCAAAGAAAAAAATGAATTGTTTTTTAAAAAATTTTGAAGTCAAAAAAATGGCTTTATTATCACAAAAAGTAAAGATATGTATTGTATTTTTTAAACTGTAAGCACCTTTGTAACATTGACTAATGTAAGCGTTTATGATAAAATTTTCACTAGATGAAAAGGAGCTCATCAAAGGTATTGTATAGGAGGAATATAATATGAGATTTACATTACCAAGAGATTTATATCATGGCAAAGGTGCCTTAGAAAACCTTAAGAACTTAGAAGGTAAGAAAGCTATTGTCTGTGTGGGTGGCGGAAGCATGAAGAGAAATGGCTTCCTAGATAGAGCTGTTAAATATCTTGAAGAAGCTGGTATGGAAGTTAAATTATATGAAGGTATCGAACCAGATCCATCAGTAACTACAGTTATGAAAGGTGCTGCAGTTATGGAAGAATTCAAGCCTGACTGGATCGTAGCTATGGGTGGAGGTTCACCTATCGATGCTGCAAAAGCTATGTGGATTAAATATGAATATCCAGAAATCACATTCGAAGAAATGTGTAAAGTATTTGGTATTCCAAAGTTAAGAAAGAAAGCGCATTTCTGTGCAATCCCATCTACAAGTGGTACTGCAACTGAAGTTACAGCTTTCTCAATCATTACTGATTATGATAAAGGTATTAAATATCCAATCGCTGACTTTGAAATCACTCCAGATGTTGCTATCGTAGATCCTGACTTAGCTGAAACTATGCCAGTTAAATTAGTTGCTCATACAGGTATGGATGCTATGACTCATGCAATTGAAGCATATGTATCTACTGCAAACTGTAACTACACTGATCCACTTGCTATTCATGCAATTGAAATGATCCAGGCTAACTTAGTTAAATCATATAGTGGTGATATGAGCTGCAGAGATGATATGCATGATGCACAGTGCTTAGCAGGTATGGCATTCTCTAACGCATTATTAGGTATCGTACATTCAATGGCTCATAAGACTGGTGCTGCTTTCGTAGACCAGGGTGGACATATTATCCATGGTGCAGCTAATGCTATGTACTTACCAAAGGTTATTGCTTATAACGCTAAAGATGAAACAGCTAAGAAACGTTATGGTGTCATTGCTGATTACATGCACTTAGGTGGAGAAAATGATGATGAAAAGGTTGCATTATTAATTAAATACTTAAGAGGTATGAACGATGCATTAAATATCCCACATAGTATCAACCACTATGGTGCTGATGGTTTACCAGCTGAAGTTGGATTTGTACCTGAAGATGTATTCTTAGAAAGATTACCAGAAATCGCTAAGAACGCTATTGCTGATGCATGTACAGGTTCTAACCCACGTATTCCAACTCAGGAAGAAATGGAAAACTTATTAAAGGCTTGCTACTACGATACAGAAGTTGATTTCTAATGTGTAGAGATAAGAACGGTCTTACAGAAGAAGAATTTTTAAAAAGCTATAATCCTGATAAATATCCTAAACCTTCACTGACAGCTGATATTTGTATCTTTGCTCATTCTGATGTGACAGAGATTCTATTGGTTAAACGTGGTGGACATCCTTATATAGGTCAATGGGCACTGCCTGGTGGCTTCGCTAATAAGAATGAACCGATTGAAAAGACGGCTTCAAGAGAACTTAAAGAAGAGACAGGTATAGAAGGTGTGTCTATGAAGCTTGTAGGTGTTTATAGTCAGCCGGGAAGAGATCCTCGTGGATGGGTTGTATCTACCGCATTTTATGCAGATGTAGATAAGAAGAGTATTCATCCAGAAGCTGGTGATGATGCCAAAGAAGCAAAATGGTTCACTATTGTCGATGAAACACATTTAAGATGTGGTGATATCAATATAAGTATGAATGATCTTGCCTTTGATCATGCTGATATTATTCATGATGCTATAGATAAGGGTCTGTAGAAATACAGATCCTTTTTTTACACACTGATATAGTTTAAAACTATGGTACCCTATTTTATAAAACTATAATCCTACTAAAATAGTAGATATTATCGTGTTTTGTGTTGACGCACTAAATTTGTGGTGCTAAGATGAAACCACATCAAGAAAAGACAGTGAAAAGAAGAGTACTGTAATGAAACTTATACAGAGAGTTCCGTTAGCTGAGAAGGAATGAAGGGAAGTTATAGGAAGATGGTCTTGGAGTTGCATGGCTGAAATGTAAGTCATGACGGGAGCGCCCGTTACAGCGATAGAGTATGCATGTACTCGAAGAGGTTATTAAGGTGACTTAATAATGAATTTAGGTGGTAACACGAAACGATACGTTCTCGTCCTATTATATGGATGAGAACGTTTTTTATTTAAGGGAAGGAGAGAGAACATGATCCACTTAGAACATGTTACAAAGACTTTTAAGACTAAAGATGGCGATGTCCATGCTGTCAAGGATGTCAGTCTGAATATTGAAGAAGGTGAAATCTACGGTATTATTGGTTTCTCAGGGGCTGGTAAATCTACATTAGTAAGATGTATCAACTTATTAGAAAAACCTGATAGCGGTGCTGTTGTATTTGGGGATAAAGATTTATTAAAACTATCCGATGCAGATTTAAGAAAAGAAAGAGAAAAGATTGGAATGATCTTCCAGCACTTTAATCTTTACAACAGTCGTACTATTTACGACAATATCGCTTTTCCATTAAAACATCTAGGCTGGAGTAAGGATAAGATCAATAAGAGAGTCTTAGAATTACTCGAACTTATCGATTTGGTAGAAAGAAAAGATTCTTATCCAAGTCAGTTATCTGGAGGACAGAAACAAAGAGTCGCAATCGCAAGAGCGCTTGCCAACAATCCTAAAGTACTTCTATGTGATGAAGCCACAAGTGCTTTAGACCCTCAGACAACACAAAGTATTCTTCAGCTTATTAAGAAAGTAAATAAAGAACTTGGTTTAACAGTTATTTTAATTACTCATGAAATGGCTGTAGTGAAGGAAGTATGTGATAAGGTAGCAGTCATGGAAGATGGCCGTGTGGTAGAACAGGGCAGTATTGTTGATATCTTCTCTAATCCACAGCATCAGATTACTAAGAACTTTATCGCTACTACAAATAATCTTAATAAGATTGATGAATTGATCAAAGACAATCATCGTATTACACAGTTAAATGAAAACCAGCAGATGGTGAAATTACAGTATCAGAGTTCTAATACAGATGTCGCATTAATTTCAGTATTATCAAGAGATTACAATGTAGATTGTTCTATTATCTTTGGAAATGTAGAAATTATCCAAGGACAGCCAATTGGTACACTTATTACAATCTTTACAGGCGAAGATGCAGATATCAAGAAAGCGTTAGAATTCACAAAACAACAGGGAGTTAAAGTGGAGGTGATTAAACGTGGTAACTAAGCTATTTCCAAACGTTATAGAGTTTGCTTCAGATTTCCCACAAGCTATTATTGATACATTATTAATGTTGGTAATCAGTGGTTTAATCTCAGTGGTTATTGGAATCTTCTTAGCAGTTATTGTAGTAGTCACTAGAAAAGATGGCTTAAAAGAAAATGAACCCGTTTTCTGGATCTTAGATAAGATTATTAACTTATTTAGATCTATCCCATTCATTATCTTGATTCCTACTGTTGCAGTACTCTCTCGTGCTTTATTTGGTACAACAATTGGTATCGAAGGTGCACTTGTTCCTCTAGTTATAGGAACAGCACCATTTGTCGCAAGACAGATGGAATCAGCCATTATGGAAATTGATCCAGGAATCATTGAAGCAAGTATTGCGATGGGACTCAGTACAAAAGAAATCATCTTTGATGTTTATCTAAGAGAAAACATTCCAGGGATGATTAGAGGTCTTACAATTTCATTTATTGCGTTAGTCGGACAGATTGCGATTGTTGGTTCTGTTGGCGCAGGTGGACTTGGTGATATGGCAATCAGATATGGTCTACAGAGATCAATGGGAGATATCACATTCGTCGTTATTATCTTAATTCTTATTTTAATTTCAATTGTTCAGGCAATTGGTGACAAACTTGTAGAAAAAACAACACATTAATTTATATACATTGGAGGAGAATATTATGAACAAAAACATTTTAAAAGTATTTACAGCAGGTCTTTTAGCTTTCTCATTAGCAGGATGTGGAAGTAAGTCAGATTCTAAAACTATTACAGTCGGTGCAACAACTTCACCTCATGCTATTATCTTAAAGCATGTCCAGCCAGAATTTGAAAAAGCAGGATATACATTAAAGATTAAGGAATTCTCAGACTATCCTAATATCAACCCATCTACTTCAGATGGTTCATTAGATGCAAACTTCTTCCAGCATCAGCCATACTTAACTTCTTACAACAAGGATAAAGGTTATAAGAAGGGTGATGATGGATATCTAGTATCCGTTGGTGCAATCCACTTTGAACCTTTAGGATTATATTCAACTAAATATAAAGCAGTATCTGATATTAAAGATGGTGCTAAGATTGCAATTCCTAACGATGCAACTAATGAAGCAAGAGCTTTATTATTACTTGCAGACAATGGTGTTATTACATTAGATAAGAATGCTGGTGTAAACGCAACTAAGAAGGATGTCACTTCTTACAACAAAAAAGTAGAATTAGTAGAAGTAGATGCTGCACAGGTGGCTTCTAAATTACCTGATGTTGATTTTGGTATTGTTAATGGTAACTATGCATTAGATGCAAAAGTGACTGATAAGATCATCACTTCTGAAGATTCAAGTTCTGAAGCTGCAAAGACTTATCAGAATATCATCGCTGTAAAAGAATCAAATAAAGACAATAAAGCAATTAAGAAACTTGTTGAAATCTTAAAGAGCGATAGCACTAAGAAATGGATTGAAAAGAAATTTGGTGTATCTGTAAAACCTGCAGAATAATGAATTGAGGCGGTCAATTGACCGCTTTTTATTTATCTAGAAGAGTATTTCTTATATAATAGTTTTAAGGAGGTCAATTTTATGGAATTTGATCAGTTATTAAAAGAAAGATATTCTGTTAGAAAGTTTTCTAATCAGAAGGTAGAAAAAGAAAAAATAGATAAAATATTAGAAGCTGCAAGAATAGCACCTACAGCTGTAAACTATCAGCCACAAAGAATTCTTGTAGTAGAAGATCCAGACAATCTTGCTAAGTTAAAGGAATGTACTAGATATCATTTCCATGCACCTCTCGCAATGATCTTATGTTATGACAAGACTGTATCATGGAAGGATATGCATAATAGAGAATGTGGTGAAGTAGATGTGTCTATTGTGGCTACATACATGATGCTTAAACTCTTTGATTTAGGATTAGGGTCTACTTATGTAGGTTCTTTTGATTATAAGGAGTTAATCAAACAGTTTAATATTCCTGAAAATTATGTACCAGTGATGATCTTACCTATTGGTTATCCAAGAGAAGATTGTGTACCTGGACCAATGCATGATAAGAGAAAACCAATCAATGCGATTGTATCTTATGAGGAATATACACAGGGGGAATAATAATGGAGTTATTAATAAAACAATTAGAAGAACTTATTTCATCAAATGAATGGTTTGTGACTAACTTGTCTAATGCAAGTGCGTTACTCATGGATGCGATTGATGATTTAAGCTGGGTAGGTTTTTATATGATGAGAGCAGGGGAACTTGTTTTAGGTCCTTTCCAGGGTAAAGTAGCATGTACACATATTAAAGTAGGTAAAGGGGCTTGCGGTGTATGTGTACAGGGAGATCAGACAATTCTTATTGAAGATGTGTCTACATTCCCTGGCTATATTGCCTGTGATGCAGAAGCAAAGTCTGAAATTGTAGTTCCTTTACATGATGAAGATGGTAAAGTGATTGCGGTATTGGATGTTGATTCTAATAGTTTGGGTCGTTTTGGTGACAAGGAACAGGAATTATTTGAGGCTCTTGGAAAAGTATTAGAGAAATCATTATGGAGCGAAAAAGCAGACGTTTAAGTTATATTCTCAGACATTGTCCAGAAAGTATAGGCATTAAACTTGATGAACATGCTTATGGTGATGTGCAAAAGATATTAGAAGCATTAAATATCACAATAAAAGACTTAGATATGATTGTGAGAGAAGATGAGAAACAGCGCTATTCATATAATGAAGATCATACAAGAATACGTGCGAATCAGGGACATTCTATTCCTGTGAATGTAGATTTAAAAGAAGTACAGCCACCTGATATTCTTTATCATGGTACAGCAACTCGTTTTGTACCTTCTATTTTAGAAGAAGGTATATTAAGTCAGACACGTCTTTATGTTCATCTTTCTCAAGACAAAGAAACCGCAACGAAGGTTGGTTCAAGACACGGGAAACCATATGTCTTTACTATTGACACTAAACAGATGTATGAAGATGGATACAAGTTCTATCTCTCAGAAAACAATATCTATCTTACAAAGATTATACCTACAAAATACTTAAAGGCTTCCACTTAAGGAAGCTTTTTTGTGCTATACTTGTTGAGAGAGTATGAAGGAGGGGTTTTATGACTCTAGATGAATTAAAGATTGGGGAAAGTGCTACAGTGACTTATGTAGGAGGCTCTGGGTCATTAAGACAACATTTCCTAGATATGGGTTTAATACCAGGTTCTGTTGTAACATTGGAAAAATTCGCTCCAATGGGTGATCCAATGGAATTACGTATTCATGGCTATGAGCTAACATTACGTTTAGATGATGCAAAAAAGATTGGAATAGATATGACTTCTAAAGGTGTAGAAGATCATACACCTATTCCACCTATTAAACACCATATTCATCCAGGACTCGGTGAAGGTGGTAAATATCATGATAAAGAGACTGAAAATCCTTTATCAGAAGGAACACAGATTACCTTTGCGTTAGCAGGTAACCAGAACTGTGGTAAAACCACATTATTTAATCAATTAACAGGTTCTAATCAACATGTAGGGAACTTCCCTGGTGTCACTGTTGATAGAAAAAGTGGGTCTATTAAAGGACATCCAGAAACACTCGTTACTGATTTACCAGGTATTTATTCTTTATCTCCTTATACAAGTGAAGAATTAGTATCTAGACAGTATATCTTAGATGAAAAACCTAAAGGAATCATCAACATCGTAGATGCAACAAATATAGAAAGAAACTTATATCTCACTATGCAGTTAATGGAACTAGATGTACCAATGGTTCTAGCACTGAATATGATGGATGAAGTAAGAGGTAATGGTGGTTATGTTCATCTAAATAAGATGGAAGAACTATTGGGTATCCCAGTTGTTCCTATTTCTGCCGCTAAGAATGAAGGTATTGATGAACTAGTGAATCATGCTATCCATGTAGCGAAATATCAAGAAGCACCTTTAAGACAGGACTTTTGTGATGAAAATGATGAAGGTGGCGCAGTACATAGATGCTTACATGCCATCATGCATTTAATTGAAGACCATGCGCAAAGAGCAGGTATTCCATTACGTTTTGCGGCTAATAAATTAGTAGAAGGCGATGCAAGAGTAGAAGCAGCCTTAGACCTTGATACAAATGAAAAAGAAATGATTGAACATATCATTTCACAAATGGAAGAAGAAAGAGGATTAGACCGTACAGCCGCTATTGCGGATATGCGTTTTACCTTTATTAATAAATTAGTTAAAGAAACAGTAGTTAAACCACATGAAAGTAAAGAAAGAGAAAGAAGTCGTAAGATTGATGAAATTTTAACAGGTAAATATATAGGTTTTCCTGCTTTTATCGTTATTATGGGACTAGTATTCTTTTTAACATTTAATGTATTTGGTGCCTGGGGACAGTCACTTATGGAAATGGGTGTTGATGCTTTGACTCAAGTTGTAGACAAAGGACTTACTGCTTGGAATATTAACCCAGTATTACATTCATTAGTTATTGATGGTGTATTCCAGGGTGTTGGTTCTATTATTAGTTTCTTACCTATTATCGTTATTTTATTCTTCTTCTTATCATTATTAGAAGATACAGGATATATGGCGCGTGTTGCCTTTGTAAGTGATAAACTACTTAGAAAGATTGGTTTATCAGGAAGAAGTATTGTGCCAATGTTGATTGGATTTGGATGTTCTGTGCCAAGTGTTATGGCCAGCCGTACACTCCCTTCAGAACGTGACCGTAAGATGACAATCATGTTGACACCATTTATGAGCTGCACTGCAAAGCTTCCAATCTATGCATTCTTTGCAGCTGCATTCTTCCCAAAACAAGCCGGTTTAGTCATGGTAGGCTTATATATCTTTGGTATTGTGATGGGTATTATTACAGCCCTTATTTCTAAGCGTTTCTTATTCAAGGGTGAAGCTGTTCCATTTGTGATGGAACTCCCTAACTATCGTATGCCTAGCGCAAAAACTACTTTCCAGTTATTATGGGAAAAAGCCAAGGACTTCTTACAAAGAGCCTTTGGTATTATCTTTATTGCTTCTATTGTCATTTGGTTCTTACAGAGCTTTAACTTAAGATTAGATTTAGTCTCTAATTCACAGGATAGTATTCTAGCAATGGTGGCAGGATTTATTGCGCCAATCTTCAAACCGTTAGGTTTTGGTGATTGGAGAATCTCTACATCACTTATTGCTGGATTTATGGCTAAAGAAAGTGTTGTTTCTACACTCTCAGTATTATTTAAAGGAACAGAATCTTTAATGACAATACTTACACCTCTAGGAGCATTATCACTCTTAATATTCTGTTTATTATATACACCTTGCGTGGCAGCTATTGCCTCTATTAAAAGAGAACTAGGTGGTCCATGGGCTGTGAAGATAGTCATCTTCCAGTGTGTCATTGCCTGGATTTGTGCCTTTATCGTACATACTATTGGATTACTCTTCATATAATTATTTTTTTAAAAATAGTTGTAATGTTTGATACATTTATTGTGATTAATTATAATAAATGTATTGAAGGAGGTGTTCGTCATGAGATTATCTAAAATCATACTTTATTCAGATGCGAAAGGACGTGGAGTAAAACCAGATGCTTGTGTAGAAGTCAGTCAGCGTTTGACAATCCTGCATGATGGACACATCTGGTTTACTGGATACAATTACGGAGATGGATTTAATTCTAGAAGAATTATAAGACGAAAAAGAGTGAATATAGGTCAAGAAAAAGCTGAAACACTCTTAGAACTATTAAAAGAATTCTTTCTTGAGTCATCTAATCATCCATCCTCTACAAATCGTGATTGGTGGCGTATTCAGTTAATTGATGAAGACGGTAATGAATACACATATAATGTATCTATTGTAGGAGAAGTCATTCTTAAAGAAATAGATCTCACACAATATATGAGAAATATTATTCCTATAGATGATATGTATTTGTTTGGAAACAAGGATTCACATAATTTGACATAATCGAATTATAATCTTAACACATTCATTAAGTATTATATGTATCGTAGTCAAGCAATCCCTTCCCTTCGTTAGACTACAAAGTACAAGTGTAAATACAAGAAAGAAGATAAGTGTTCCCCATGCTTATCTTTTTTCTTTATCACATAGTTTGAATTAACTAATTGATTTATGTAGTATGAGTAAGGGAGGTGTTCATATGGTTTTAATTATACCCTTTATAGGAACAACACTAGGTGCAGCCTGTGTGTTCTTTATGAAAAAAGAATTAAGTTTAAATATACAAAAAGCACTCATTGGATTTGCGGCAGGTGTAATGGTGGCTGCCTCTATCTGGAGTTTAATCATTCCATCACTTGATCAATCTTCTACCTTTATTCCTGCACTTATAGGATTCTGGTTAGGTATACTATTTTTATTATTACTTGATCATTTGATTCCTCATATGCATTTAGATCATAGTCAGGAAGGACCACGTAGTCACTTGTCTCAAACGATCAAGTTAGTACTTGCAGTCACTATTCACAACATTCCTGAAGGTATGGCAGTAGGTGTTGTCTATGCGTCTTATTTATCAGGTAATGAAGGAATAACTGCCATGGGAGCACTTGCTTTATCAATAGGTATCGCAATACAGAACTTTCCTGAAGGCGCAATTGTATCCATGCCTTTAAGAAGTACAGGAGCGTCTCGATTGAAGTCTTTTATGTATGGCACATTGTCAGGCATTGTAGAACCTATCGGAGGTTTTATTACAGTCTTATTATCAAGTTATATTATCTCAGTGATGCCTTATTTACTTAGTTTTGCGGCAGGAGCTATGATGTATGTTGTAGTAGAAGAATTAATTCCAGAAATGAGTCAGGGAGAACATTCACATTTAGGTGTATTATTATTCTCAGTAGGATTTACTTTGATGATGGTTCTAGATGTCGCATTAGGTTAATTCGTAGTATTAATCTTTACTATTATTTGAATTAAGCATAAGATAGATATAAGAGGTGAAATAAATGAGAAAGATATTCATAGTTTTATTGATGTCTTTGTTTTTTATAAGCCCAGTTTATGCAGATAATCATGTAGTCAATGTCAACTATGATGGTGAAGTGACAACTGCTTCTGGAGAAGCACCATCACTCCCATTAAAGGCGAAGGTAACTTTCTATGATGGTAGTGAGAAGGAATATAATATTGACTGGAATACATTTGATGAAAGCTTATATAAGACAAGAAATGCGAGTCAATTTACTGTCACAGGCTCTATTGCGGATTTACAGGTAACCACTAGCTGTATAGTGAATGTAGAAGCAGCTAAAATAACACATATTAATGAATTAGCTAATAAAACAGTGACTATAGGAGAAG
>UMLJ01045291.1_pt1 | contig 17272 bp, 12 predicted proteins | sample 1966521 | NCBI WGS metagenome assembly UMLJ01 (sample SAMEA4836199, study PRJEB28245) | human gut metagenome | biome: gut microbiome; material: fecal sample | place: Denmark | collected 2008
ATAACCAATCACAACAATACAATAGCAAAGATGATGAAGAAATCCTTAAATAAAAATGGATATGAAACTATAACTGTGAACTGTATAACTTTAATCATGGTATAATAAGGTAAATATATTACTGGAGGTTATTTATTATGAAACCTATATTTTGTAAAGAATGCAAATGGAATAAAAATGGATGGTGTTATAAGTATGAATGCAATGGACCTAAAAGAGTAGAAGTGTGTCCTAAGTATAGAGATGAGGATTTAAAAGAGGGTTGTGAGTATTGCAATGTTAAATATGGAAAAGAAAAATTAATAACTCAAGGATGTTATAATAATTTATATATAGATAAAGATGAATATGATAATTTACACATAATAGCTAAGGCTGATGGAATCGCATCTTTTAAAATTGAATATTGCCCATTTTGTGGTAGAAAATTATCAGAAGTATAATAAAAATAAAGCTGGTAAGGAAAATAATCCCTACCAGCCTTTTTATTATACTTTCTTTACATATTTTTCAGATGCAGTTATATAAAGTCCACTTTCAAGTTTATACATTTTTGTAGATCCATTCTTAGGTGATACTTCAGCAACCACATCCAATATTTGCCCTTTCTTGACTGTAGTAACTGCTGAAGCATTCCAATCTGCCACTTTACGAACATTTAATTTATCTAAAGTTTGTATTTGGAATTTCTTTGTAGTTGCCTTGGTTTCTTCCTTCTTAGGTTCTGCTTTTTTACCATCTACATAGTTTTTTACATCTTTAATGAAGTGACTGAAGCCATCTGGAGAACATCCATATCCCCAGAATGCAGTACCTGGACAAGTTTTAGCACTTCTTGAAGGATTATATTTGCCTAAATAAGTTCCTCCAGCAGTAAACCAACAATGCGGTCTTATATGAGAAGTGTTAACTGGGATATCAAATCTCTTACACAACTCACCATAAAGATATATTACTGCCTTCTTTTGTGCAGATGTCATTTTATCGTGGCCTTTATCAAAACAACCATATATTTCTATACATATAGCATTTGTGTTCCATTTTCTAATTCCTATTGGAGTAGAATTAAGATTTCTTCCTGTAGTGATTTTGCCGTCTGGAAATACATTGAAGTGCTGAGCTATAAAATGTCCATGCCCGTCACTATCATGCCATGTAGATTTTCCATAACTATCTAATGATTGAGTTCTGCCAAAATGTGGTTCTGCAAATACTTTTTTATCTGTCTTTTCCCAAGTACTGTAGTTAGGTAAGTCCATATGATGTACTTGTAGTTTTGTTATTGTTCTAGTTACCTTTTGTTTATTAAGCCAATTTTTTACATCTTTTTCATTTTCCAATAATGTGAAACCACCTTGAGTTTTCATTATTTATCACCTTCTTTATTTTCAATTAAATTTTTAAAAGCTTGATGAAGTCCTACAGAACTTAAACCGCTCAACATTCCTCCTAGTAATACATTTACATTAAAATAGCCTGCTATAAAGTAGTTTAAAACCACTCCTATGCAGGCCATGATTAATGGTATATATTTATTAGGTATAAAATCTAAACTTGTTTTTATTACATATCCAATACAACAACATACTAATATTACTGCAACTACTAAATAATTACTTATAACACTTAAATCTAACATTTATCTCTCTCCTTTATTTTCTAATTCCTTTATTTTTTCTTCAACAACACTCATTCTGCTTATAAGATTATTATGACGATCTACCCTGTTTGATAAAATTTGTATATCTTCTTTTAAATCTTTTATTTTCTCATTAATTACCGCTGTATTTTTATTATTAGAAAAATACGAACCAGCCAATGTTCCTATTAATGCTAATATTGCAACAATTATTTCTGTATTCATAGACAACACCTCTATTCTAGCAATGTTTGACTCTATCTTTTAATTCATCTTGTTTGGCATCATTAAATTGTTTCACTTCTGAAAGATAGCCTGTAATTCTGCGAATTCTTTGGAATGGAATTGGAACTACTTCATATTTCAAATCAACATAATCTCCATCCAATTTTACAATTAAACTTTTTATTTGTTGCCCTGGATTTTTCTTTTGAACATAATCTATATATGCTTGTTTCTCTCTTTCATCTAATTCTACTGTACATCCTTCTTCATTCCAGCAATGAAAATCCATAATATCACCCCCTTTTTTACATTAAAAAAGGACCTAAAATTAATTAAGTCCTTTAACTTTCTATATTGATTTATAAAGTACAATTATACCTATTATAGACAGAATACCTATTAATATGCCTATTAAACATAATGCTAATGCTATATATAATAAAGCCATGCCAACACTCCTTTTTATTAGAAAGTATTAACATGACTTCATTTTTATAAACATTTTATTACGCAATTGATTCACATTGTGTAACCTATAATATTTTTTAAAGTGCATATTAATTTGTCTTAGCAAATATACCTATCCCATCTGTTATATTTTTATCCTCTCCACATAAATATGCTAAAGACATATTCCACGCTGTATTAAATGCCACCCAACCTTCTGTATATCCAGTACTACCGCTAGGATTATATATATAATTTTCGTTCTTTGGTGAACCATCTAATACACCTATACAGTAACCTAAATTACCAAAGCCACCTTGGTATCTTTCTATCCAACCTAACTTAGCCCCATCAAATTCGCTTGTTGCTGTATAACAGAAATGTCTTCCTAATGGATTTCTACCATATACATGGTCTATATGAGATATACCTATTTGTTTTAATTTTTTTACTATTATTTCATCATCTATTACTCTAGCTAACATTAAACATACACCTAAAAATCCAGCAACATTACCAGGCTGATTACATAAACCACCACTTGTCTCTTCATTAACCCATAAATTAGATGTACTATTTGTTAAATCTCCTTCAGTTCTATACTGTCTATAATCCCATATATTATTACTTCTACTAATAAATACTTTTGCTATATTTAGTATAATTTCATATGTATTACTTGGACATAAATCGGGATACATTTCATAAATATAAGTGATATTGTGAATTACAATATATTCATTCATACGTTGACCTTTTGTATATTTAGAATTTGTTAAATCTAAACTTAATAACCAATTTAAGTTATTTATAGCACTATCTAAGTAATTTTGATAACCATCTATACCATCTCTTTTTAGTACTTCATACATCATTAAATTAGGAACTATTGCATATCCTGGAGGAACACATCCTTTTATATTACCTATTACATTTTGAGTAGTAAATAAATTATGATTAATACTACTACCCGTTAAATAATAGCTACTTGAATCATACCAAGTTTTATTGCAACTTGCAACACTCCATTGAGTTATAGCGAAGTCCCTTATTTGTTCGTAAAACTCTTGCGTTACATAATTTGCAATATATGGATATAAATATAAGAAATAAGCTAATTGTCCTTTAATAAGTGCATGGAGTGTAACACCCTTATTAGTACACCAATCATAATATCTAGTTACTCCATATTTAATAAGCCATATAATATTGGGTTCATTTTGTGTTTGTAATTCTGTATATTCACATTTATCTACTTTATATACATCGTGTGGTAAATTATCATAATAACTAGGGTTAGCCATATACATCATAACAAGACTGTTTAATTCAAAACTAAACTGATGACTATCTCTCCAAGCATAACCAGTATTACCACCAACATCAAAGGCATCTTGTCTTGACATTTCCATAAATTTAAGAGCGTTTGGTAAAGAAACATCTAATATTCTATTATCAGCTATCTTAAATGTATAGGATTTTACTCCATTACATTCAAGATAATATTCACCAGCAGTATTGAATTTAGTGAAATCAGCTATTTGATTATAGATAACACCAGTAAAAACAACTTCGTCTGTTGCAACATCTTTAAGATAAAAAGCACATCCCCTTACTCCGTTTGTAAATGTAGCACGTTTACTTTTATCTACATCATATCCACATTGATTTATATACCATTTTTTATCTGTTACTTGATTATCATTAGTACGTTCTTCATAACCTATTATTATTTTTTTATTGTCTATTTTCATATTATCCACCCACTTATCCATTACTTAAAATATATCTTGTAATACAATTATCGGTTTCTATATTTATTTCATTTCCATTAATATCTCCGTCTACAATATCCGTACTTGCACTCGCATCATTGCCTATGATCATACGTATATATTGTGTTTGTGTATTTAAATCAATCTTTTTATTCATAGATAAAGTATCTGTTACACTTAATATTTTTTTAGTAGCATTGTATTGTCTTATTACAAAATATTTGCTAGAAAATATTTCAATATTTTTATAATCAACTGAAATATAGTCAGTTAATGCTTTTTTACTATCTGCAATTTCTGCACCAGTAGAAATATCTATTGATTTTCCTATTTGATATGTTAGTTTATCAGGAGCATCCATTAATGCTTTATTAGTAAATTTAACCGCTTTATTATTAATTTTCATTGTTAAAATTTTAAAACCACTAACATTATCAGTACCATGTACTGACATTCTAATAAATTTGGTATTTGAATCTAAATTTATGGTAGCATTTGTTGCAGTAACAGATATTTTTTGTCGATTAATAAATGCTTTTTTAGAATCATATTGACCAATAAATATTTCTTGTGAAGCATATTTTGGGCGAATGCAAACTTGAATATTTGAAGCAGTTTCTTGCAATTCAATGTAAGCATTAATATAACAATAGGTGCCTCCCACACCCGAAATAAATTCTCCAGTATCATTTGAAATATATTTTCCAGTTGATACAGCATAATTAGATAAATCATATACGTCAGTATCACTACCTGCTGTTAATATTGCTTCTGCTGTTATAATTACATCTCCAGTAATATGCTCTATAAATATAGTTCCATTGTTATAAGCTGTATTTGTTATATCTGTTCCTCCCATAGTTATTGTAGCATTAGATAATTTATAATTAGTATCTGGAGTTATTGTTGCACTATAACTATCATTTTCATTAATACTTGTAGAATTATTGGTATTAGTACAATAGGTAAGATTATTAGTGATAGTATAAGTTGTAACAGTAGTAGAACCCCCACCACTACCTTCAACTAAATAAACTGTATCTTCATTTTTTACTAGTAAAGCATCATATTCTACTTTTGTTCCAGCCCATATTTTTAATAGTCCACCACCATTTTGATTAATTAGACTAGAACTTTTTATATCATTAACTTTCTTCGTAATATCTTTATATTGTGCAGCAACTTCATTAACTGCACCTTTAACATCTTTAGCAGTAGTAGTTAGTTGAGCAGTACCTAAATCAGTTTTAATAGTATTTATATCAGTTTTTATTTCGGTATCATCATAAGATGTGCCAGTTCCACCTGCAGGTAATTCAGTACCACTATCTAATTTTGTTCCATCCTCTTTTGCTAGGTATATTTTCCCACCTTCTACTATAGATTTAGCAGGCATTTTATTTACTTTGTCTACATTGTCTTTTGCTACTTTTTCAAGTTTATTTAATTTTGCACTAGAGATTACATCTCCATTTCCCCAATTAGTTTGATTGTAAGTTCCGTCACTATTATAAGTATCAATTGCATCTCCATCTAAACTAAGCATAGATACATCTGCTACAGCACTGTTAACTGTTGCTATGTCACCTTCTTCAAACAATGGTTTTAGAATATGTACTGCACCTTTTATTATTGGAAGTGATCTTATACTTTCTTGACTTTCATTAAGAAGTCTTAGTTGTAAATCATAATCTCCTAATTCAGTATCTTCATCTATTAATTGTCCCTCTATTACAAATACAACTTTACCATCGTCAGTAGCTTGTATTGGGAATTCCTTTTTCACCTCTGCATTTTTATACCACTTAACTTGTGCATAGGATGCTTTATATTTCACTAGTAAGTTACTTAAATCATCTGACTTATATCTGTATTTATTATCTACAATTTCTATTAACAATTTAATATTTCTATCATTCTTATATAGAAATATTTCTTCATCTAATTTGGCTGTATTCTTTGAAACTGTCAACTTACAATCGGTTGTGATGTAATCATTATTAGCCATTTCAAACACCTTCCTTTCAAAATAAAAAAGAGAACTAAAAATTTAATTTTAATTCTCTGCTTATTTATCTATTTTATCTGTGGATTTTAATTCTTCATTTTCTTTTTTAAGTTTATCTATTTGTTGCTTATATATTTCACATTGAGCTTGAAATAGTACTTTTTGATGATTAGCTTGTGCCAATTCTTGTTTATATATTTCAGTTATTATATTTATTGCATCCATTCAATCACCTCCTATTCTGTATAAGTTACTTTCATTGTTACACTGCCGCTACATACTGCATAGCTACTAGCATTATAAGCGGATTGAATACCAAATCCTTTTATAGTTCCGTTTGAAAGTGTATTAAGTATAGTACTATTAGTTATAGTTAATTTACCGCTACTACCAACTGCTATACTGACACTACCACAACTTGAACCATATGAAGGTTTTCCACTCGGTCTACTTGTATAGTTATGAGTTTTAACTGCTATTGGAACTGCTGCATATGATCCACCGGATATTCTCTTAATAGTAAGTTCAATTTTACTAATGCTTTTACCTTTGAACTGGTTGAATTGAGTTCCAAAGAACCAGCAACCATTACAGTCACCGTATCCATAATCACCTTGTCTACAAGTATTATCTTTTTTCCAGTTATTATATACACTACTTCTATATGTATCACCGCTATTAGATTTTATGGTTACAGTCTTTTTAGTCGATGTAGTAGGAGCTTTGCCTGGATCTGTGGTTTGACTACCTCCAGCAAATGTTGCTTTTGCGTGTTGTATAATTTGTCCTGGTAGAGTTTGGGCGGTATTTGCAGTTAAGCCACCACAGTGAGCAGCATTTGCGATCGTTATAAAAGCACCACTAGTAGTTTGGAATCCGTATTGACTACATACACCATCTGAACTCGCATCATGTATTCTTGCACATCCAGTACCTCTGAACCCTACTTCACAATTGACTAATGTGGTATTTTTAATATACATTGAAGCAAATGCATCTCCGATATAACCTACAGTATTACTTTGTCCATCACTGTGTTTATTATCACTACCATAAACTTTAATGCTGTATGTATTGAGTGAACTACTTTCCTGCGATATAATACTACCAGTTCTACCGGCTACTGCACAGCCTGTATCGGGATGGACAACACCGGTTTGCCCTTCTTCTGTACCTGGCCAACCGCCATATACCCATAATTTCGCACTACTCATATAGTTTCTAATATATCCGTATAATGTGTGTCCGTCGAGATAAAATTTTATTTGTCCACTAGTATAATTTTGAAAGTCTGCATTTTCGGTTATATCCCCACGCATCCATATACTTACACATTTACCATTTAGGAATTTAGGTAAGGCATCTAATACTCCTGCAATTGTTTGATATACTGCGCCTTCTGCTAATTCAACATCATCACTACCAGTTGAAGGATCTATCTCAATCTGTATGTCGTCGTCCAATGTGCTAGGATATTGTGCATTGTTTATTTTATTAGCGGTGATTGTATCAGCAGTTAATTCACCCTCAACTGAGAAACTATCTCCAATAACTTCACTACCTTGTATTTGAGCACCAACTATATTACCTTCACTATCAACACTGAATGTATTACTTTCATTTCTAAAAGTACCTCCTACCATAGTAGCACCTGTAATGGTTTTACCGTCAATAGCCCCGTCAACTATCATATCTCCACTTACTTTTAACTGCTTAGCTATAACAGTTAATGCCTCATCTGTTAATGTCATTGAACTTGAACTGGATCCGCTTATAAACCATCCAATTTTATTCGCAGTTTGTTCTACTCTAGATACATCATTTCGAATAGTTCCTAAATCATCATTAGTTGCATAAGTATTACTTACAGTTTGTTTAAATCCATCTAACGACTGCTCAAGTGATGTTGTTTTCGTATATACTTGCTCCATAGTAGGTGCAGTATATTTAGTCTCTGTTGGATTTTCAAAGTCTAATTTAAATCTTAGCCAATACCAATATCCCTTCTCAGCAACTGGCATTGTTCCTGTCCATTCTCCTCCAGTTTGCGTTGTACTACTAGTTGATTTATACCATTGAGGTGTACTATTTACTAAAGATTGACCTTTTTCACCTGGGTTACCAGGGTCTCCTTTTCCACCTTGTTCTCCTTGTGGACCTTGAGGACCTTGCTCACCTTGTGGCCCTTGTATACCTTGAATACCTTGGTCACCTTTTTCACCTTTAATATTACCACAATCTACCCAGTCATTTTTACTAGTTGACCAAGTATATAAAGTACCATTAACAGTATAACAATCTCCAGGATTTCCTGTTGGATGAGCTTGTTTTAATGCTTCTAATGAAGGATATTTGTCTAGTATATTTACTCCCGTACCATCTTCACCTTTAGCACCTTGAATACAGACTGGAGTGCTATATGTTGTTGTTCCATTTACCTTACCATAGTTGATACGTTGCCAAATATATTTTCCTTCTTGCCATTGTGGAGTTGTTGTTGACCAACTACCCCCTTGTAGTGCAACTGCACTAGTTGATACATAATATTCAATGGAAACACTATTAAGAGTTGAACCCATTGAACTAATAGTTTGCTCATGTTTATCTACTGTATCTTTTACACTATTGAAGGCATTTTTTAGAGTAGTAGTTGTACCATCTTCCTCAATAGTAGTATCAGCTATTAATGTTTCTATTTTTCCATTAGCTACTCCTATATTAGTTGTATTAGTAGTTACTTGTGTTTGTAATTTACTCATATCTCCATTGGCAGTATCTACCTTAGTAGATAGGCTGTTAAATAATACATCTAAAGTTTGATTTTTATCATCAAATTTTATTTTACTAGATTTAAGAGTATAGCCGCTCTCATTCATAGTACTGAATAAACTTGCTATATCAAGTTTACCTGCACTAATATTGGCATTGTCTGCTACTTTAGCATTTACTATTAGTCCATCTTTTATAGCATCACTTGACTGAATGCCATTTTGATTAATAAGTTGACCTTTTCCGTCTGCTCCATATAATGTAAATGTAAAATCTCCTTTGGCATCTTTTCCTATTTGAATACGTACATTGCCTGCCTTGTCTTTAAATTGTTGAAGATTACCTTGCAATAACATTGAGCCATCATCACTCTGAATACTTACATTATTAGTATTAATTGTTCCAGTATTAATTTTGTTTGCACTTACAGTATCAATCATAGCGTCCTTTATTAGAGCATTCTCAATAGTTGTATTTTTAGATGTTAATAACAAGTTTTGTATATCTTTTATAGTTGCACTATTGCCAATTAATACTCCTATATGTGCTAAATCTGATTGTAAGTTTTTTATAGTTGCATTAACTGCACTTAAATCTCCGACATTTAAATTATCAATTTTAGCATTTACAGCTGTAAAATTATTTGTTGTAAGGTCTTTGAACTCACCTAAATCAGCTTTTACCTTTTGTGCTTCCAATTCTACTACTTTTAATTTAGGTACGCTCTCTCCATCTAATAATAAATTACCTTCATCATCTATATATAGCCATGGAGCCTTTCCATCTTTTGTAAGTGTTTCCAACAGTTCTTGTAGGTTTTGTGGAATTTTAGTATCAGGGTCAGTTTGTAATACTTTAGTATCAGGGTCACCACATAAATCTGTTATTGTTTGTTTTGCAGTTTCCATGTCGTTAGTTGCGTCTTGAAGTTCTGCACTCATTTCCTCTGTCATTTCCTCAGTACTTAAGGCTTGAGTTAATATACTAACAATTCTATCCATAGCCTCGTCATAACTTTCACTGGCCTGTTGAATATCACCTATTTTGGAATCTTCACATTCTTCATCTTCGATACTCTCCACTTGTACATCAATTCTATCCTGGTCATCTTCTACAGTGTCAGGTACTTCATAGTATGTGTCATCTTCTGTAGTATCATCGGAAGTAGCTACTGTGGCTACTTCCGCTTCCTCTGCAAATTCCTCCATTTCCTCGTCCTCTGTTGGCCATATAATTATCTCACCATCATCATCATATACGGGTCTGTCTACACGCTCTTGTCCATCACCTATCATATATTCACCTCCTATCCTATCATAAATCTGCCTACAAATAATATATTTTTACTCGCAAGGTTTTTTACTTTCACTTTCCTAAATACGCCACTTGATAATCCATTAGTACATTCAAGTGCTACATAGTCCCCGTCTTTGTCTTTTTCTACTACTATAGCAGTATGTGATATTGCCATAAATTCACCATTATTTTTACTGTCAGCGTCCATGAATATAATATCTCCAACGCTTAAGTTTGTAAATGTTTCCAAGTCTGCTACATCTACCACCCAGTTCTTCTGTACAAAGTATTTACCTATATTAGCTTCATTTCTAGTGGATGGTATTGCCCAACTAACACTATTATTTCTATTATTATCAGTTTTCTTTTCATTGCCATATGGTGATTTATCATAAGTCCAACCTGTTAATACATAATTAAGGAAACAACTATCATCTATTTGGTACTTACCATTTACTTTCCATTTATTGATATTTTCGCTTGGATTCTTGAAGTCACAAGGAGTTGTACTATTATAACTGAACTTACTATTATTAGTGTAGTAACTATTGGCGATTTTAACCAGATCTGAGGCGTATTTGAATAGTGGTTGTGCATAATTACTGCCTTTTTTCTTAGCTCCAACACTTCCAAGGTATGCTTTATCACTAATTGTAGTATCAGGATTATAATATACGGATACAATGTAAGTAGTATTTACCTTTGGTATTAGTACCCCATTCTTACAATCTACCCCCTCTAGGTATACTGTATCAGGTTGTATTAGCTTAAATCCTTTCGCAGTAGTGAATATAATACGGGCATAATAACTATCATTGTAGTTAGTGGATGAAGTTGCCGGCACTCTAAATTGTAGTTTTGTTAGTGGTTTATTGTAAGTATATACTCTTTGACTATCTAACATTTTATTACTAGTTACGCTATTACTTTCCCAATCTGCTCCATCTCCAAAGTATAATATCTTTTTCTTATATTCCTTATAATAAGTTTGAGTACTAGCCTTATCCTTCATAGTCCAACTGTTTGAAGTTAGACTACTTAACCACAATGTTTTATCACTAGTATTACACATATCCTTTGGTTTCCTTAGAAATATTACATATTTTGTCTTATTGCAGTAATCAAGCATCATTGTATTGAAATCATTTATTAATGTATTCATATTCTTATAATCACTTCCATAAGCACTTGTTAAATGGCATTCCTCACATACAAATATAGGTTTCTTTGGATACTTTTTAAGTAAAGCTTTTATCAGTGATGTATAGTCCTCTACTACACTCTCAATATTATCTGTTATAGAAGGTACTCCAAATGCTAACATTACATGGCTTACAGTTTTAGGATATGGTGTTTTGTCTGTAACGCCGTTAACAGTGATATTAGTAATAAGTTTTCCACCCTCTACAAAGTCCTTAGGTGCAGCACTATCAAGTCCTTTAAAGGTAACTTCATAAGTTGTACTATCAGGGTCATCTACTATATCTTTTGGAGGTGTTGGTTTTGTAGCTGATTGGTTTTTCACTTTCGCCTCTTTATCTGCTCTTGCTAAGTCCCAAGGTCTAAGTATAATGCCATGTGTATACCAATGAGACATACTACCTCTTTTACTATATGTTATACTCATGTCTTCATATCTTATAGCATCTGGCCATTTATGCCCTCCACTAGCATGGGCTATCATACGTTTACCCTTAACTTTTCCACAATACACAACTACGTGGTGAGTACCGGCTTTGGCATATTTAGAATCACCACCTGGTTTTGATGCCCAAGTAACAGTTACATTTGAAGGTACAGTCGCATTACTTAGCATGATTAAGTCTCCAGGTAATAATTCATTAATTGTTGTGCTTGTTAATTTCTTTAATGTATATCCACTATATTTTGTAGCATATCTCACTAGAGAACCATAAGCACAATTGGCACCACCGTATTTTGCAGTTACACTTCTAAGTCCAGCATATAGATATGCACAACTACTAAGAGAAGAACACACATAACAGTATGGATTTTTAATACCATGTATAGTACCTTTAACCCTAAATCTTTTACTGTCATCGTATATACAAGCTCCTCCGTAGTAAGTAGCTTTTTTATATTTTTGGTGTAAATCACAAATCTCTCTAGCCTTATTGACTATCTTTTTTCTAACGTTTTCAGCCACACCCTTCTTAGTTGTAGTGTTACCGCTTATTTTCCATGTAGGCGCATTTTTAACACTGGCTGCTCTAGTCATAGAGGATTCAGTTGAGACGGCAGTAGCTTCTGCGCTCTTATTAGAAGTGGCTGGTTTTACTGCTCCATACCCTCTTTTTTTACCTTTACTATCAATGCAGTATGGTAATTGTCCATCTACTACCTTATACCATCTTAGATACCATTCTATATTTGTAGCAGTTCCCGCGTGTTTATTTGCTACATACCATTTTCTACCATCTGCCCATGCGGCAGTACCTTTCTCTAATTCTTTGAAATATAAAGATTGTACTTTTGAACTTTGCACTGTATATCCATATTTATTGACCCATGATAATCCATTTTTCATTGCAACATATCTACATATCAATAAATCACATCCATATAAACCAAAGTTATATCCAACCAATGCGGCAAATATGTTATATTTAAAACGTTTTAAGGATTTTCTAAGTTCATTACAACCAAACATTATTTGATTACATATAGCTTTATCCACCTTTACACCGTTTATTACCTTAGTTCCACAAGATTTAGGTTTCATATTAGAATAAGACGGCGTGAAATATTCAACTTTACCATCTAAATATTCAATCTTTTGCTTTTTGTTAAAATAAGCTGATCTTTCACATTGCATAAGACCATATCCACCACCGCTTGATTTTGTAGCATCATATGGATTTGCAGTAGACTCAGCATATATCATTGCATAGACTAGTTGTGGGTCAAGTCCAAATTTCTTGCTATAATATTCAACTGGTGCGTATATTTTCCATGTATTGGATTTACTACGCAAATTCCTTAAATTGCTATACTTATCGCTCCATTTCCCTAATCCAAATTTAGCATAATAATCTACTGCCGCCTTGTATTGTTTTGCAGTTTTACTACTATCTTCTTTTTTATTGGGTTCAGGTTGTGTAGTAGGTGTTTTACCTTTTATTTCTCCGCATTTATATGTAATACAGTCACGTATTCTACTATCCCCTATCCATAATCCACTATCTATTTTCTTTATGTTTATAGCTCTATAATCTTCTGTATCCTCACTTATTTTACTTGTATCATCTCCAGGTTTTACTGGGTCAGGTACTACTTTATCTGTATATTTTTTTATAAGGCTATCAATGTTTTTTTTATCCACACCTAATTGTTGTAGGTACTGTCTTATTGCTAATATATCGCTTGTAGTTAGTTTTCCTGTCTTTTTAATAATATCTATAGTTTCATTTATAATATCTTCTTTTTTTAACGATTTGATATTACTTTTTACATTTTTGAAGTTTGCTAAGGTTATTTTATTTTCACTGTCTGTTAATTCTAATTCGCTTATTCTTCCTTCCAATTGTATAGGAGGATTAAATTTATCATTTACTATATAATTAGTGTCTCCTACCTCAATTTCATCATATTCATCATCTGTTAAATATACTGGTATCTCATATGAATATTTTATTTGTTTAACTTCCTGCAATTTCTTATATGTTTCTAATAACAATGCTCCTGGGTCTGTTGTATCACTAGTATATTTACCTAATATATACTTGTCCCCATTTGAAAACATATCATGTGCATCTGGATCTAATAGAAAATCTTGTCCTAATGGTTTATCTAAAGGGTCGCCTTGGTCTTTTTCCCATTTAATATCTTTGAATGTAATACCATTAGCTCCTACACCTATAAGCCCACTAGCGAGGTCTGTAGCATCGCCTGTCCTTTTCATGCCATAACTGTTGAAATCATAATCATATCTTTTATATGTTTTATTCCCTCTTTCACCATCTGCATAACAGTTAACAATTAATTCATAATTTCCATTAATACTATCTATAGGATTTACTGTAAATTCATATTCGCAATTACCATATCTAGCTATTGATTCTTGAATTACTGTGTAAACGGCTTTTGGCTCTGTAATACTAGTTTCTACTGATATATCATCAAGTTCTGGGCTTACATAACCTTTTTTATAATTTGTGTCTTTAAGAATAGTATCTAAGAATTTATTCATATTACCAGTTATAGTAGATTCTCTTATATAATCATTCCTTAATTCAATCCCTACAATTTCAGATTGTACATTCCTTACTACTGAATCAATATTTTCTTCATCTTCACAAGCCATAATCTGAAACATCTTATATTTATTATTTCGAATGAATAATACAAAATTTCTCTCAGTTATTGCCTGTTCTAATTCTTCATCAAGAGTAACTGAAAAATCAAAGGTTTCAGCTCCAGTTTCAAGATATGGATGATATGAATAATCAAAATAAAGGCTAGGTGTTAACCTAGCACATATCTTCTTATCGGAATCTAAAATTATTAATTCACCTAGCACTTTATCACTCTCCTAACCATTTATCCCTAAATATCACACTCGTTGTAGTATCTGTATCATTGCTGTTTGTTTTTATATTATTTTCTCCTGTCTCTAATTCAAAATAACGACTACCTATGTCAACTAAATCATCGCATGGCTCATCATTTAAATAACATCTGTGATTTTCACAGTCTATTTCAAGCACATCTCCTTCTTGAAAATATACAATATTTTTAGGAGTTTCTTGTTCTTTAGGATTTAATTCATCAACTCTAATATGTGTTAAGCTCATAGCACTTGATTTATCAAGAGTGCTAGTAGTTCCTATATATAAAACTACATATGCTAATTTTTCAGTTGGTAAATCAGAATATTTTAAGTTTTTACTACTTTGGCTTTTTATAGTTTTGCCATCCTTAATCTTAGTAACTGTAACATTCCATACATATTTCTTATTGATTTTTTCTCTTGACAATGTCCATTGGCCATAATATTCATTCCAACTACCTAATTTCCCAGATAGTTTATTACTAACTGTAACAACTGATTTTCCTGATTTATCAGTAATTATGTATGTTTTAGTATCAGGCTTTGGTACTTTTGTTGAATCTTTAAGAACTGTTCTTGAGCCTACAGTACATCTAGGATATGTATATTCATACCATGCATTATCATCATACATTCCTAAAGTAAATAATTTTTCCCCATTAACACCAAAACCATATAACTCAATTATTCCTGTTTTATCATCAGCAGTTTCAAAGTCTTCTTCATCCGGATAACTATACACTGCATTATCAGCACTAACCAAATTTCCTTTAGCTATATATCCAATATAACCCTTATATTTCTTAGCTAATTTATAGTAAGTTATTTTACTCTTATCATCGTAATGGTCTACCATAATACATCTTACACAAGTTCCTACAGGTATTTTTGCTAAGGCTTTACTTGATTTCTTAGGTGATTTTCTTAAGTATGCTGATACATTTTCTTTATTGTCATCAGATATTACTACAAAGTTTCTAACTGTTACTTTTACTTCCGTAGTATCATATTCTTTTGATAAGTAACTAAGACTACAATATCCAGTAGTTTTTACTGTCTTTTTATTCTTGTCTGTGTACTCATAATCAAAACTAAGCCAACCATTTTTAGCTGTACCATTTTTAATCTTATGACCATATTTAAATGTACCTATCTTTTTATAGTTTGTTCCTGCGCCCTTTCTAACATTTAATGTTGAACTAGTTACCATATAGTAAGGCGTTTTACTTCCTGATAAAACTTTTTCATCTTCATTCTTATACTTAGGTTTACTAGGGTCACCATTCTTTCCTGTGCTATTATGTCTCATAAATGCTGTTAATTTAAACTCATCAACACTATGACTTAAATCCTGTCTTACACATACTCCCTTCCACGTAGTGTCACCACTAGGTACTGTCCCCATAATAACACTATTTCCACTTTCACTTACTGCTAGAGTTCCGCCTACAGTCCTATCAGAACCGATACTAGCAGAAGATGTTGTCCATCCGGATGTATCTTCACATTTATCATATAATACTTTCGTTGATTGTTTTACTGCTGATAGAGACAATATAGGATATTTGCCTACTAATATTCTTTCTCCTGTTTCTTTGTGCTCAAGTTGAGCATAATATGCATCTGTTGAAAATCCTATCTGGATAATTGGAGATATTGCCCTATTGCCAGTAACATCACATGTCAAATCACTACCTTCTGCATCTATTGCAGTTATTTCATCTGAATAAAAATATGGTTCTGGGCAAAATAACTTAATAGTAGATTCATAAGAATAAAAACATACAGGGTCTTTTTCTATTTTATCTTGTAGTATAGCTAAAATAAATCTTTCCTTGTTAATATAAAAAGGTTTAGGCTCATCTACATCAAATATATCTCTTATATCTTTTAACTTTTCATTAAGTTCTTCTTTAGTATCGCAGTCAATTAATATGTCTATCTCTATAACATATGATTCGTATTTCTTACCATTGTATATTTCTCCATCTCTGGATGCTATATCAAGCGTTGATATTTTATTAGAAGGTAATATAGGCAATCTTATTTCTTCAATGTCACATACTTCAGATAAATTGAAGCCATTGTATTTTACATTATCATATCTATGCATTATATACCTCCTAATCTATTTAATCTTTTTGTTCTATTACTTATATCTTCTTGAACTGGTTTTGATGTTAAGCGGCCTACTTTCTTACTGTCCATATACATACCAATGCCATTTAGTGCATCGACCATAGCTTCTCCCATTCTATCATAATCAATAGCTGTATTTCTCGCCATTGTATCAAGCTTATCATCTAGATAATTATAAAATGAATTTAAAGGTAATATAGCTTCATCTCCTGCTTCTCCACCTCCAAATAGGGTTGGCTGTGTCATAATACCACCCTTAGCATACCAGCTTATACCAAACGAAGGAACACTTGGGGGATTTAAACTAAAACTGCCACTAACACTAAAATGAGGTAACTTTATCTTTGGTAATGACCATGAAAAATTAAAGAATGATTTCATTCTATTTATTGCATTACCAACTG
>UMLJ01034670.1_pt1 | contig 17228 bp, 10 predicted proteins | sample 1966521 | NCBI WGS metagenome assembly UMLJ01 (sample SAMEA4836199, study PRJEB28245) | human gut metagenome | biome: gut microbiome; material: fecal sample | place: Denmark | collected 2008
GTACTTGATGTGACTTTCGTCAGCCACCATTACTTTAACTTCTTCCATTTTCTCTTTATATTTTGAATGTTCTTATTTGTAATCTGTTGTTTTAATACCTGTCAACCATCAATTAATATCTATGATTGAGCTCCGGAATCACTTCCGACAAGATGTCGATGATTTCCTCTTCTGTAGTACCCTTCTTCTTGACCAGGAAGATGGTGTCATCTCCTGCGATGGTTCCAAGGATTTGAGGAATATCGCTGTTGTCGATATTGTAGGCGATACTGCTCGCATATCCCGGACGTGTCTTGATAACTACCATGTTGCCTGAGAAATTGATGGATTGAAATCCTGTACTCAGTCCCATCTTGCTGATGGACATAGGGTGAGTGACACGTTTGTAGAGTGCATCATTAGGTAAGACGTATGCGTATTTTCCGCTGGATGAAGCAGCCTTGGCTACCTTGAGCAGCTTGAGGTCGCGGCTCAATGTGGCTTGCGTTATCTCAAATCCTTCTTTGTGCAAAGCTTGCAAGAGTTGTTCCTGCGAACTTAGCTCTTGGCTAGAGATAAGCATCTTTAATGCTTCTAATCTATTGTTCTTTACTTTCATACGCTGTATTTTTATTCGTTTGTGGTTGCAAAATTACAATAAATATATGAAAACGCCAAGAAAATACGTATAAAATTTGCATATTTACGATAATTTGTTGTAGAATGATAGGATTATGCAGGAAATATGCAGTATAAATATGCATACGATGTGTCTGGGCTACTGTATCGAATAGCTTTGGCTTGTTTCCTGGTATTTCCTTAGGCATTATATATACGTTTGAAATCATTATAAAAGTGGGTTGCAGGAATAAAAGAAGGATTTTTTGTTGATTCTTGCATCTTTTTTACTTAAAAACTTGCATTTATTATTTTTTTTGTTTATTTTTGCAGCAACTAATCTTTAAGCCGATGAATAAATTAACGCTAAACTTATTGATTTTACTAACCATACCCTGTATCCTCTATGGTCGTAACTTCAATGTGATGGATTTCGGTGCTCGAGGTAACGGAATCAGTGATGACGCTATCGCCATTCAGAAAGCTGTGGATGCTTGTACGAATGCCGGAGGGGGAGATGTGGTCTTTTCCGCCAATCATACTTTCCTTTCAGGACCGGTACAGTTGAAATCGAATGTGAACATCGTTCTTGAAACCAATTCCGTCTGGAAAGCCAATCCCGATGAAAGCATCTACCATCTCAGCGCCTTCGGTAAGAACGAGGGTGAGGGTATGATGTGGATATGGGCGAAGGATGTGGAGAATCTTTCGTTCTCTGGGCATGGTACGATTCATGGCAATGGTATCAAGTTTATGGGTGCTGAACTTTTTGATAGTTACGAACTCAAACCGGTCACTACTTTCGATCCCCGTCCGCATGTGCTTACCCTGATGGAAGTCAGAAATCTCAATATCCGTGATATTACGATACGGGAAGGTGCTTACTGGACGGTGCATCTCATCGGTTGCGATGGGGCTGTGATTGATGGCATCAATCTGCTCAACAATCTCAAGATCCGTAATGGTGATGGTATTGATATCGATCATAGCAAGAATGTGCGCATTGCCAACTGTCATATCACCAGTGGCGATGATGCCATCTGCCTGAAAAACCGCCGTGAGTTCGAAGAATATGGTTCTTGTCACGACATCGTGGTAACGAATTGTGTGATGGAGAGTCGCAGCTGTACCGTGAAGATTGGCAGCGAGAATATGGATTCCATCTATAATGTGGTTATCGATAATTGTGTAATCAAAGGTAGCAACCGTGGTCTCGGTATTCAGAACCGTGATGAGGGAACCGTGAGCAATGTGGTTTTCTCTAACATCATTCTGGATTGCCAGCTATGGAGCGATGTATGGTGGGGCAAGGCAGAACCTATTTACGTTACTTCTTACCCTCGTGCCAATGGAAATCATAAGGATGCCAACTGGCGATTCCCTAAAGGTCAGACGGTAGGAAGATGTGGCGAGGTGAGCCATATCTACTTCAATCATATTTATGCCACTTCAGAAAACGGATGCTTTATCGGCGGAGATACCCGGGATAAAGTGAACAATATCTATCTCAACAATGTACATCTCAACTTGAAGAAACTGACAGGCTATGATGGTGGCGTATATGACAAGCGTCCATGTCGTGGTGAGGGCTTTATATATAATAAGGTATATGGAGTCTATGTAGAGAATGCCAGGGATGTAGAGATTGATGATCTGAGAGTACAGGTTGGACCGAAAGTAAACTATGGAGGAAAAACTTTCGGTATAGATGACTAGAAAAACAATCTTTTAATAGAATTGAAACTAAAATCTTAAACAGGTGTAATAAGGTAGTACTACCTTTGCATCCAAATATTACATAACAAAATCTAATTGATATGCAAATAGTACAAAAGACAAATGGAAGAAGCATGAAAAGAGTATTGCTTTCTTCCGCCCTTCTGCTGGTGAGTACACTCACATTTGCACAAAGTAAGGTTAGCGGCACCGTGAAAGATGCCAATGGCGAACCTCTCATAGGCGTAAGTGTCATGGAGGTAGGTACTAACAATGGTGCGGTTACCGATATGAATGGTAACTATACCTTGAATGTGAAGCCGGGAGCGAAGCTGAAGCTCTCTTACATTGGATTTACGTCAAAGACCATTAAGGCAAGTGGCAATAGTCAGATTGTGTTGGATGAAGATAACACTGCCCTCAACGAGGTGGTTGTGGTAGGTTATGGTACGATGCGTCGTAAGGATGTAACTTCTTCTATCACAACAGTGAATGCTAAGGATTTGAACAAGGGTGTTTATACAGACCCTGCCCAGATGCTTCAGGGTAAGGTGCCAGGATTGGTGGTAACTTCTTCTGGCGACCCTAGTGGTTCTACCAGCATGACTCTTCGTGGTGCTTCCTCTCTTCGAACTGGAGAGGCTATGCAGCCTTATTATGTGATAGATGGTATCCCGGGAGTGGATATTTCAATGGTGGCTCCTGACGATATCGAGAGCATTGATGTCCTCCGTGATGCCTCTGCTACAGCTATCTATGGTTCCAAGGCAGCTAATGGTGTGATTATGATTACCACCAAGAAAGGCAAGAACAATCAGGAGCGTGTGAACGTATCTTACTCTGGTTATGTAGGTTTCGACCATATTTCCAAGACTTTGGATATGGCTTCTGCCGATGATATTCGGGGCTATGTAAAGGCTAACAATTTGGATTATGCTTATGACTATGGAGCTTCTACCGATTGGCAGAAGGAGGTACTTCGTACAGGTATCAGCCATAACCACAACCTTTCTATCAATGGTGGCAGCAAGAAGACTACCTATATGACTTCCCTGAATTATAACAATCGTGAGGGTATCATCAAGGGAACTGATATGCATCGTATCAATTTCCGCTCTTTGGTAAGTTCTAAGGTTTTGAAAGACCATTTAGACCTTTCTGCAGGCTTGAATGCCATGTATGGTAAGCACGAGGGAGTGCCTATGAACAATGAGGGCGGTTCTGTACTGGATGCAATGAACTATTTTAACCCTACTACTCCTGTTAGAAATGAGGATGGCTCTTGGAGTAAGGGTGATGGTTCTAAAAACTATAACCCGCTATCCCTCATTGCAGAGGATTCTTCTGAGTTCGAGTGGAAACGTATGCAGTTTATCGCAAAGGCTACGGCTAATATTGTCAAGGGCTTGACTTGGAATGTCAACTATCAGTATAGCAATAAGCAGCGTACCTATAGTGCATACGATTCTCATAACACCCAGCTCAATGGTATCAGCGATTATCAGGGACGTGCCAACCGTAGCACATATCAAGGACATGACCAGACTTTCGAGACATACATCAACTATGATGCTACTTTCAATAAAGTACATAAGTTGGGCTTGATGGCAGGTTACTCTTGGGAGGAGCGTGTTAATAATGATGGCTTTGGATTGACCGTTCATAATTTCTTCGATGATAAATTGGGATGGAATCAGTTGAAGTATGCTGGTACCATTGATGGCATGACTGCAGTGGAGAGCGGTACGAAGGAGACTGTTCGTAATATCTCTTTCTATGGTCGTCTGTCTTATTCATACAATAGCCGTTATATGTTGCAGGCTACCATTCGTCGCGATGGATCATCTGTGTTTGGTGATGGTCATCAGTGGGGATATTTCCCATCCGTATCAGGAGCTTGGAATGTCACTGAAGAAAATTTCATGGATGGCTTGAAGGATGCCTTGAAACTGTCTAACCTGAAGCTTCGTGTGGGTTATGGTGTAAGTGGTAATGCTCTGGGATTTGGTGCATATTCTGCTGTAGCTACCTATGGTGCGAATGGTTCTGTATCTACCATCAATGGTAAGAACTATGCTACATTGGTAGCTACCAAGTTAGCTAATCCGGATTTGAAGTGGGAGAAAACCAGTATGTTGAACATTGGTTTGGATTATGCCTTCTTCGATGGTCGTATCAATGGATCTATCGAGTATTACGACAAGAATACCAAGGATCTGATCTGGAATTATCCAGTATCTTCTTTCGTTTATCCTTATAGTACTATCGTAGCCAATGTGGGTGAAATCAGCAATCGTGGTATTGAGTTCTCTATCAATGCAATTCCTGTACGGAATCAGAATTTTACATGGACAACAACTCTGAACCTTTCTCATAATAAGAATAAGGTAAAGAAGTTGACTAATGAGACGTATAGTACTGCATCCTTTAATCAGGGTGATCCTATGGTGGCTGGCGTGTCTGCCTATGGTTATACACAGCAGATTATGGAAGGTCAGCCTTTGGGTACGTTCTTCACCTACGAGTTTGCTGGTTACGACGAGGATGGTATTTCTGTATATTATGAGCATGATAAGGCTACAGGTGAGCGCAATGGCAAGACTACTAAGTCGCCAGCATTTGAAGACCGTACAATCACGGGTTGCGCACAGCCAAAGTTGAATGTGGGATGGAACAATAGTTTCAGTTATAAGAACTGGAGTGCTTCCTTCTTCTTTACTGGTGTGTTTGGCAATAAGATTTATAATGGCCTCCGAGCTCACTATACTGCACCTGACTTCTTTGCTGGTGGCAAGAATGTATTGAAGGAGTTTATTACCGACCGTCCGGCAACTGATACCAGTTCTAACATTCCATCAGATAAGTTCATAGAGAATGGCTCTTATGTTCGCTTGCAGAACTTGTCCTTGGGTTATACTTTCCGCAATTTGGACGGATGGTTGAACAGCCTTCAGTTGTATGTTAATGCCAATAACGTCTTCACTATTACAAGCTACAAGGGATTGGATCCAGAGGTTAATCTTGGTGGAATCGACCCTGGTGTGGATTATCGTTGGAGTAATTATCCACATACTCGTACGATTATGGTGGGTGCTAAAATCAATTTCTAACAACATTTAAATACGCTTAGAATATGAAACTAAATATAAAGACTTTGTTCGCGGCTAGTTTAGCTACTTTGGCTGTGAGTTGTACAGACTTGGATGTACCGGTAGATTCTCAATATACGAAATATCCTGGTACGGAGGAGGCTATTGTTTCCAAGATGGCGGGTATCTATTTTCAGATGAGAGAGTGCTTTGGTCGCCGTTATATGGAGGCACAGGCACTGTCAAGTGATGAGTTTACGGCTTTGTCGTATAGTGGAAACTGGCTGGATACTTATGCATACGCCAATACGTCTTTGCATAATTTTACAGATGAGTGCGCTACCATTGACTGGATGAATGTATTGGGTGAGGGTGTTGTGAAAGCCAATGAGGTTATCGATTCTGGTGCTGATCCTAAGTATGTGGCTGCAGCTCGTGCCGTCCGTGCTTACTTCACTTATCTGGAAATGGACAACTTTGGTGATGCTCCTATCGTAGATAAGGTCTATTGCGAGAAGAATGGGGTGGATATTACTGCCCGCCAGCCTCGCGCAGATGTTGCCAAGTGGATAGAGAGTGAACTCCTGGCTGTAGCAGATCAACTTCCAGAGGAAACTACCGGAGAGAACTATGGCAAGCCGAATAAGTATATGGCATACGGTCTTTTGGCTCGCTTGTATATCAACTGGCCTGTTTATACAGCAGCATCCGTTGATCAATATGATGCAGCCAATTACAGCAATGAAAAGTTGAATGCCTGTGTAGAGGCTTGTGATAAGATCATCAATGCAGGTAAGTTTGCTCTGGGACCTGTAGCTTATCGCTTCAAGTTTGCTCCTAATAATACTGAGTTGGTGGAGAAGGGAGAAATTAAGGACTTCATCTATGTAATGCCTTACCATACATTGGATGCCACAGGTATGCAGTATGGTCGTTCACATTCTTATAAGGATATCAAGAAGTTGGCTCCTAGTTATTATGGCACAGCCATGTCTAACTCTGGTGGTGCGTATATAACTGTAACTCCTGAGGCTGCTGCTCGCTTCAATCTGGAAGGTGATGAGCGTAATACGATGGTGCTTCAGGGTACTGTACACGTATATGACCCGGAGACACTCCTTCCTACCGACCAGATTTGTAAGGATCGCAATGGTAATCCATTGGTGTTGGAAACAAACATTAAGTTGGTGAAGCAGAGTTCTGAGCTTGATGCAGGAGATAATGTGGAAGGCTGGCGCCAGGGCGCTCGTTCTGTGAAATGGTTTGTTAGCAATGAGGACTTTAAGAATGGTCGTAATCAGTCTAACGACATTCCTCTGATACGTTATGCTGACATTTTGATGATGAAGGCTGAAGCAATTGCACGTGGTGCATCGGCAACTGGTGGAGATACTTCTCTTAGTCTTTTCAATCAGATTCGTTCATACGTTCATGCACCGGAGCTTGATCATACCCCATCTTTGGATGAAATTTATGAGGAGCGTGGTCGTGAGTTCTTTGATGAGAACCTTCGTCGTATGGATATGATTCGCTTTGGTCATTTCGAGGATGAGTATTGCTTCCACAAGAAAGGCTTCGAAAATGCGAATTTTGACAAGACTCATCGTATCTTCCCATTGCATAAGGGAAAGCAGTTGGATACAAATCCTAAGTGGAAACAGAATCCTGGATATTAATCGGTTGAATGATGATAAAGGGGGAGTGGTGGATTCTGTCACTCCCTTTTTTCTAATTGTTAGATGAAGTTTGTTTCATTTTGATAAAACTGTTTGATTATGAGAAGAAATCTATTGTTGTTATTACTGTGGTTGGTAGGCTTGCTAGCTGTAGATGCTCAAACATTGAGCCGTAAAGAGGTCGAGACCTACGTGATTAATCAATATGGAAAAAGATGGAAAGACATTGCGCTTTATCTTGGCGAAAAAGATACGTTGGACAAGGACAATGCTTTGACGTTTGAGAAAACAATCTCGGTGCGAGGCAAGAGTAAAAATGAACTCTTTGTCGATTTGAATTATTGGTTTCTGAAAACCTTTAGCAATGCTAGTTCATCGATAGAGATGGCAGACAAGGAATTGGGGGTTATCATGGCAAAGGGTTATTTGCCTGGCATTGCTTATCACTCGGGTGGTTATTCCTCTTATTGTGTCAATATTCGCCCTCTTGTGCGTTGCGACATCAAAGATGAACAGATCAAACTGACGATTGTCGTTCCAAATTATGAGGTGACGAAAGTTGATGATGGTATTTGGAGTGCCATGCTGGATGAGGATTTTGACAAGCATCCCCCATATACTGTGAACGAAACATGGTCGCTGAATGTTTGTTTCCCTTTTGCGAAGAAAGATGGAACCAAGAAAACTTCCAGCAAGGCATTGGTGATGAGTCATGGATATGTGGAGGTCTTGATGAGTCGCATTCAAATGGCGTTATAGCTGCGCCAAAATGTGGTAAATTTGAAGATCTTGGCGCAATTATTAATTAAAACGTATGAAGAGAAGCGTATCCTTAGTTATATTTTTTGCCTTTGGCTTCTTGATGACAATGGCGCAAGATTTTTCCCGATACGTTGATCCACGTATCGGAAGTGAGGGATTGGGTAGAACTTTCCCCGGACCTTGTATGCCATACGGTATGGCGAAGCCGGGACCGGATGCCGTGTCTATGCCGAATGCAGGATGGGCGCCGATGCCTGAGCCTGTCAAGGGATTCTCGCAGATGCACGTCAGTGGAACGGGAGGTGGACAGAAGTATGGCAATATTCTTATCCAGCCTTTCTTGGATGCAGGGGAAATCATCCAGAAACGGGTGGATGAGAAGATTGCCTTGGGATATTATGCCTGTACTTTTGAGAATGGAATCCGGACGGAGATTACCGCCTCAGAACGTTGTGCCTTCTATCGATTGGATTATGGCAGGAAACAAAAGGGAAAACTCCTGATAAATGTGGCTACCTTCCTGGGTATAGACACGATTCCTGATAAGCGCGAAACTCAGCAGTATGTGGATTCGTATGTTACTTGTGATGGGAAATATGCCGTCTCAGGATGGAGTACTGTAAGGGGTGGCTGGAACAATGGCGGCCCTTATACCGTATATTTCTATTTGCAGAGTGATGTGCCTTTATCTAATAGCGATGTCCCTTTAGCTAATGGCGAAGTGCCTCTATATAATAAGGTGAAGGAATCAAAGACAAGATTGGATGTTGCCTTCTCGAAAAGTACCGTCAATCTGAAGATTGGTATTTCGCATATCAGTATTGCCCAGGCAAGGAAGAATATCCCTGCCTGCGGCTTCTATGCCCAGTTGAAGAATGTGCAGAAAACCTGGAACGGAAAGTTGGGAAAGATAGAAATCTCAGGCACCGAAAAGCAGAAGCGGATGTTTTATACAGCCCTTTATCATACGATGCTGATGCCTGTGGATAAGTCGGGTGAAAACCCTCATTTCTCCGCTACGCCTTATTATGATGATTACTATGCCATCTGGGATACTTATCGTACTTCCATGCCTTTGCTTACGCTGATAGAGGAACCGCACCAGCGTGATATGGTCAATTCCCTGCTCAATATCTACAAGCATGACGGTTATATGCCTGATGCTAGAAGTGGCAACTGGAACGGTAGAACGCAGGGAGGAAGCAATGCGGATATAGTCATAGCCGATGCCTTCGCGAAAGGAATGAAGGGTATCGATTATGAACTGGCGCTGAAGGCGATGATCAAGGATGCCGAAGTGCCACCAACGGATGATGATGGCTTTGTGGGCAGTGTGCCTGAGGAAAAGCATGGTAGAGGTGGATTGATGGAATATAACACGCTGGGCTATGTTCCGTATGGAATAGACCGTGCCGGCAATCGTACCGTGGAGTATAGCTATGATGACTGGTGTATAGCCCAGGTGGCAAAAGGACTGGGCTATCCGGAACTCTACGGTAAGTATATGAAGCGTTCGCATAACTGGCGCAACCTCTGGCGTTCTGATTATGAATGGCAGGGGATGAAGGGATTTATCATGCCGAGAGGTGTGGATGGCAGATGGCTCGACTCTGTGCCTTGGGGCAAGTCGAAGGTCTATCATCCTGTGATTCCTTATCATCCGGATACCAAGGTGGCACCCTGGTATCTTCCATGGTGGTCAACCTTCTTCTACGAGGCTTTGTCGGCAGAATATAGTCTCAGTATTCCGCACGATGTGCCGGGACTGATTGAGGCTTGTGGAGGAAAGGATGCTTTCATCCGACGACTGGATACTTTCTTCGCCAATGGCCATTTCAATGTGGCGAATGAACCGAGCTTCATGACTCCTTACCTGTATCATTGGGTAGAACGCCCGGACTTGAGCATTCTGCGAATCCAGCAGATCGTGAACGATAACTATGATGATTCTCCTGGTGGTTTGCCGGGTAATGATGATGGGGGTGCGATGTCATCCTGGCTCGTTTTCAATATGCTGGGATTCTATCCGATAGCTGGTCAGAATCTCTATATCATTGGTTCGCCCATGATTCCTGAATACACCATCCATCTATCAAATGGTAAGGACTTGAAGGTGGTGAGAGAAGGAGAGAAATGGAAGCAGATGTTCCTAACTCACGATGTGTTGATAAATGGTGGAAAACTTGTTCTTCCTGATTTTAAAACTGAGGAAAAGGGTGTTGATAAAACGCAGAAACTGCTGATAATGAAAGAAAAAGAGAAATCCACAGTTTTTGCACAGCCTGTGGATAAGTATTTGATAACTATTCCAACGCAGTATGTGGCTCGCTTCATCCTCAACCGACAGTATCGTAACTGGGAGGTAGGAATAGATTCTACGAGTATGGCTGATACGCTTATACTGAAATGTAATCAATCACTCTATCTGATTCCTCGCAAGGTGGTGGATGAGGCTGATGGTTTCTGTTGGGATAGTCCACAGAAAGGCAGGAATCTCTATGTATGCGATATGAGTTCCAACAGGGGTATGCGTGACGGCACCTTCCTGTTTATCTCCCGAAAGGCGCTGCGTCAGCTTCAGGCAACCGGATTCTTTGGCTATAATGGGATTTTATGGCGGAAAATATCAGCAGATGAAAAGAGCATTACCGTCAAGGCAGAACTGGATGGAACTATGATGCAGATTGCTGTGGACCTCGGTCTCCCTTGGGTGCTGCGTATGGATGGAAATCCTTTAGGTATTGATTGGAGGTTGGAAAAACAATAAATGGGAGTATTCTCCGTTTCATTATTATATGAACAGAAAAGTAACATTATTATATATCTCTTTGGCTTGCGTGCTTTCGCTGCAGGCTCAGACTCGCCAGCAGATGGGTGGCGTCTATTATGCTTATCCGGAAGGTCCTTCTGCCAAGACAGGAACTTTTGGTACGGCTACCTATGTGCTGTCTGATTCTCTGAATGTTCCTCAGGGATATGCACCTTTTTATATCAGTCATTATGGTCGCCATGGTTCCCGTTGGATGCCGAAGGATGACCGGTATGTCTGGATTTGCAAGCATTTTGAAGATGAGAGTAACCTCACTCCACTGGGTTTGCAGGTGAAGGGAATGCTGCAGCGTGTATGGGAAAATGCCAGAGGTAACGGTGGCAGACTGAGCAAGCTGGGTGCTCTTCAGCATCAGGGCATCGCTCATCGTATGTTTGAGCGTTATCCACAGATCTTTGCAGTGGGCAATGCGGTAAAGGCTCGTTCCAGTGTGGTGGATCGATGCGCCAAGAGTATGCAGGCTTTTACTTCGGAGTTGCATAGCCTTCAGCCAGGCTTGAATCTGGATGTCAAGACCGATTCTGCCGATATGGCTTGGATAGCGTATGTCTCTCCCGAAGTGAAGGATTTGGAGAACCGTACCCATGTGCAGGCTCAGGTTTCACCTCGCCGTTTCCTTCTTCAGTTGTTTAAGGATGTCTCTAAGGTGGATGAACCCCTGAAGCTGATGACCGAGATGCATACGGTGGCTTCTTCCATCCAGGATGTAGGCTTGAACTTCTCTTCTTATCCACAGGATATAGAAGATGGCTTGAATGCACTTTTCACCGATGATGAGTTCCGTGCCATCTATGAAGCCAATAACCTTCGGATGGCCATCAACAATGGTACCGTGGCGACGAATGAGGATATTCCTGCCCGTAGTGCTATCTCCTTATGGCAGAATATCGAGGCGGAGGCAGATCGGGCTTTGCGTTCTGTCAAGTCATCGGCTACGCTTCGCTTTGGTCATGATACTGCCCTTTACCGTCTTCTGTCTCTTCTCTTTGATGTAAATGTTCCTCCGGCAGGAGCACGTGAAGAGGCTAGTCTGGTGGTTTTGGGAGATGAAATGGAAAAGATGGATCGCGTAGTTCCGATGGCTGCCAATCTCCAGATGATATTCTATAAGAATGCGAAGGATAGCGTGCTGGTGAAGTTCATGCTCAATGAGCGGGATGTTATGCTTTCTCCCGTAGGTCAGGTTATCTATGGTACGCATTACTATTCCTGGAATGCCTGGAAGCAGGAAATGTATGAGCGGATCCATCGGTTGGAACATATCCGCCAGCTCAATGCCATCAATACGATGGTGGGTACGGCACAGGCAAATACCCAGACTGCGGGCATGTTCGGAAAGGGTAGTGAGGAACATGGACAGACCATTCCTGCAGTTCTCGTTCCGAATGGTCAGAACTTCTGGACTCCTCAGACGCAGGATACAGAGCAGAAATGTATCGCACCTTATTATTATAAGGATACCCATCTGCAGGGCTTCCGCTGTAGCCACTGGCTAGTGGGCGGATGTACGCAGGATTATGGCTCTTTCACGGTGGCTGCGCTTGGTGGAAAGCTCCGTCTTCAGCCTGAACAGAGAGCTACGGCATTCAGCCATGAAGATGAAGTCTCTCATCCTCACTACTATGCTGTCCGCCTGAAGGATGAACATCTGAAGGCTGAGATGACAGCCTTGAGTCATACCTCCTTTCTCCGTGTTACTCCGGAGCAGGATGAGCTGGTTCATCTTGTCATCAATCCGAACAGCGATGAAGGACAGGGATACATCGAGATTGATACCATCAATCATATCGTCTATGGTTATAATCCGGTGCATCGCATCTATCAGGGATGGGGAAAACCGGCTGGTTTCTCAGGACATTTCGTCTTGGCTTACGATGAGAAGGACCTGGTGGATTACGGTGTCTTCGAGGGCGATAAGAAGATGGTAAGAGGTTTGAAGGTGCAGGGCAAACCACGCATTGGCGCCTGGCTCACCTTCCGTGGCAGATCGGGTAAGGCGATGGAGTGGATGTCGGGTACATCCTTTACGTCTCGCGACAATGCAGTGGAGAATCTCAATGCAGAAAACTATATGTATGGCGGATTGGATTTCAACAGCATGATGGAGTATGCTGCCGGAATCTGGTGTGACCGACTTCATACCATTGATGTGGAAAGCAAGGATGCTGGCAAGGTCAACCAGTTTTATGGTGCTCTCTACCGTGCATCCTTCCTCCCTCATGAGATGAGTGATGTGAATGGAGATTATCCGGAGTTTTCTACCGGTACCGTGAAGATGGGCAATGCTACCCTGAGTTCCAAGGGCTATGCCGTTCCTGCCTATTCTTATCTCCGCAAATATGGCGATTTCTCCATGTGGGACATCTATCGTGCAGAGTTGCCGCTCTATAGTCTCATCACTCCGAAGATGTCGGGCGAGATGATGCAGTCTCTGGTTCAGATGTACAAGGAGGGTGGCTGGATGCCTATCTTCCCATGCTGGAACTGTTATACGGCAGCGATGATTGGCGATCATTCGGGTGCGGCTCTTGCCGATGCGTATGTCAAGGGCATTCGCAATTTTGATGCAGCCAAGGCTTACGAGGGAATGCGTCTCAACGCTTTCTCTACTCCTTATCTGGCGAAGGATTATCGGGATGGAAAGGGGCGCCGTGCCATCCGGTCGTATATGGATAATGGCTATATTCCGTTGGAGGATATGGTGGAGGAAGCCTTTCATACCAACGAGCAGACTTCCCGTACCCTGGAATATGCCTATGATGATTATGCCGTGGCACAGATGGCGAAGGCTCTGCATGATTCCTGTCAGGATGCCGCTCTGCGACAGAAGTATCTGGAGGATTACAATGATCTGATGCGCCGTTCCGAAAACTGGCGCAATGTCATCAATCCTGCTACGGGATGGGCGGATGGCAGATACGAGAACGGAAAGTGGGAGAATAATGAAGACCAGGTGCACCGCAAGAGTTACATCACCGAGGGTGCTACCTGTCATTATACCTGGTATGTTCCGCAGAACCCGGAAGGGCTGTTTGAGGTAATCAGAAACAGTAAACCGATGGATAAGCAGGAAAAGCAGATAGAAAAGATGGAAAGGAAGATGGAGAAAAAGGGCGAAACTCCTGTTCGCAACGAGAAGGTGATAGCCCGACTGGACAAGATGTTTGATAACGGATGGTATTGGCATGGTAATGAACCTTGTCATCAGGTAGCCTATCTTTACGACGCTGCCGGGGCTCCGGAAAAAACGCAGGAGCGGGTGCATCATATTCTCCAGACCGAATATAATGATACGCCGGGCGGATTGTCGGGAAATGATGATGCAGGACAGATGTCGGCGTGGTATGTGTTCTCGTCTATCGGATTCTATCCTGTATGTCCGGGTACACCTTATTATTATATAGGTACTCCAAGCTTTGACAAGGTTACTCTGAATCTGGAAAACGGTAGAAAGTTCATTCTTTCTGCTGATCGCCAGCATATAGATGATTATCTCATCCAGTCGGTAACCCTCAATGGGAAGCCTTTGGGTGATTATCGCCTCTCTCATCAGCAGATATTGACTGGTGGAGAATTGCATTTCCAGATGAAATAACCCATTTTGCTGGACCTATTATACTGAAATGATAAATGATAAGTAACTTATGGATGCAATAACTGGATTCGTTTATGGCATGAGCATGATGTTTTTTTCCATGATGGCATGGATGTTCTGGCGCAAGGGCAGTGACAGGCTCTTTCGCCTCATCATGATCTTGATGCTGATCGTAGATGCACAGTGCCTGAAGGATATTCTATCCTTCTATTTCACAGGCTTCGACAATGAGGAAAACTGGTTCCTCATATCGGCAGCCGATATGTTTATCATACCATTCTACAGCTTTATGCTGATGGAATTGGTGAAGCCGGGATGGACTACCTGGCGTAAGGCGGTGATGCTGGAATTGCCGTTTGTGTTGCTTCCTGCCATTTATTGTGTGACGGGCAACAATATCTATTTCTACATTCTTTCGGTGTGGGGAGCTGTTTATGGTCTTACCACTTTCATCGTGATGTTCTTCCTCATCAGGCGCTACCATCGCCAGCTGAAGGAGCGGTTTTCTTATCAGGAGAACATCAATCTCAACTGGCTTCTGGCTATCCTGAGCAGTTGTTTCCTGATATTGATTATCTGGACGATGAGCTGCTTTGTCATCAATGTAGATTTTGATGATCTCTACATGGTGTTGTCTTTGGCTATATGGATGTTTATATGCTATTTTGTCTATAGGCATGAGTCGGTTATTGATGAATTGACAGATTCTGATACCGGACCTATTGGTGATGGCCTGGACGATGGAAATGTGGCTCAAGGACTGGCGGCGACAGTGCGGCAGCTTTTCGAAGAGGAGAAGATCTATCTCAATCCTAAGCTCAAGCTGTCGGATGTGGCGCGTATGGTAGGTACGAATCGTACTTATCTGAGCCGCTTCTTTAATGAGGAGAATGGGCAGACTTTCTATGATTTCGTGAATAATTATCGGGTGGAACATGCTACCCAGCTGCTTCGCACATCCTCCTATACGGTGTTGGAAGTGGCTGAAAAGTCTGGATTCAATTCTGTTTCTACTTTTCGCAGGGCTTTTGTCGCTGCACACAAATGTTCGCCTAATGAATATCGTGCGCAAATGTAAGTATAAGCTAATCAGTAGAATTGATGCAATGACTCTCTGGAATTTACGCAATGACTCCTTGAAGAGTCGGGATGTGGGGGAAGATTTTGTTCTTTTGAACCTATGTTTTTACCCAATGACACCCGAGGTTTCGGGAAAAGTTGTATCTTTGTAGCAGAATTTTCTAGATTAGGTTTACTTATCATTTGCTTTTGATGGACACAAATTAAAAAAGGTTGGCTAACCCGAAGAGGGCAAGCCAACCTTTCTTTTGTTTATGATGAACTTAAAACTCGCTTTTTTGTGTTTTAAGTGAGGGTTCTCTTATTCCTTGTTGCTTCCGAAGATGCGCAGCAGGTAGAGGAAGAGGTTGATGAAGTCGAGATACAAAGTCAAGGCTCCGATGAGAGCCAGCTTCTGAGCACCCTCGCTCATATCGTACTGAGTTTGGAGCATCATCTTGATCTTCTGGCTGTCCCAGGCTGTCAGACCCACGAAGATGGCTACACCCGCATAGCTCAAGATGTATTCAAATCCGGAACTCTTCAGGAACATATTGACTACGGTGGCGATAATCAGACCAATCAGCGCCATAAAGAGAATCTTGCCGAGAGAGGTGAGATCCTTCTTGGTGGTGTATCCGTAGAAGGCCATCGCTCCGAATGTGCCGGCGGTGATGAAGAAGACTTTGGCAATGCTGGTCATTGTATATACTGCAAATACCGAAGATAGCATCGCTCCATTCAGTACTGAGTAGACGATGAAGAGCAGAGTGGCGGTACTCAGCGACAGGCGGTTCAAGGCTCCGGTGATGATGAATACCAAAGCGAGTTCTGCAATGATAAGACCGAAGAGCAAACCGCGGCTTGTCATCAGAGTCATCAACAGGGTAGGACTGCTGGCAACACCGTAAGCAGTAACACCAGTAATGACGAGTGCCAATGTCATCCAAGTATAAACCTTGCGCATCAGTGCGGAGAATACACCGCTTAATCCACGCTCTTTCTCGTTGACAGCGAAGCCGTTGCTTGACTGTCCGTTCTGACTATTTATCAGATTGTACATTTCTTTTTCTGTCATAATTCTAATTTCTAATTTAGTTGATTTTTTATTGTTTCTTGATGGCAAAGCTGATTATGCCACAATATAACGGGTGCAAAGATAATGCCATTTCTTGAATCTGCCATTATATCTGCTCATTATTAACATTTATTCCGTTATTTTACGGAGCCTTATTCCTCTTATTGCCTGGTTATGGCAAGATATTGCCCCTTGCCAGGGCAATTTTGTGCCGTTGCCAGGCAAGAAACGATACGTCGGGAGATCTCTTGCTTTTACTCTTCACTCTTCACAAAACAGGCTGAAACCCCGATAAACACTAGGGGTGTGGGAGGTGAAGAGTGCACCGCCACTCTTCACCACTCTTCACCACTCTTCACTTATCGTAAGGCTCCGCTATTTTTTCTTCCTAGGTCTGGTCATCATTTATGTCAGGGTCTGGTCATCATTTATGCTAAGACTTGGTCATCATTTATGCCAGGGCTTAGTCATCATAGGTGACGGAACCTTTGCCTGCCTGATATTCTTTTTCCCTAAAATGGTTTGGGTGAAGAGTTGTGAAGAGTGGTGAAGAGTGGCGGTGCACTCTTCACCTTCCCCACCCCCAGTGTTTATCGGGGTTTCAGCCTGTTTGGTGAAGAGTGAAGAGTATTTTTGAAAGTAGTTCTCTATACATTTGGTAGAAAAGTCCAGAATGCATCTTCTTTTATGTGTGTCCGAGCACAAACGTTCTTTCGCGCGTATATATATAATTAGGAGAAGAATGGTTTTAAAGCGCGAAAAATGTTTAGAAGTGTTAAATTCGAAAGAAAAATGCAACTTTCTTCTCGAAAAATTTGGTGGAATG